>Ga0207655_1000074_pt1 | contig 232056 bp, 206 predicted proteins | sample KBSM44metaG_FD_184398 | JGI IMG/M metagenome (GOLD analysis project Ga0207655, IMG submission 184398) | Miscanthus rhizosphere microbial communities from Kellogg Biological Station, Michigan, USA - KBS M4-4 metaG (SPAdes) (version 2) | ecosystem: Host-associated > Plants > Roots > Rhizosphere...
CGCTGCAACCGGCACCTGTCGAAGCCAAAGTGCGCCAGCAACCCAAGCGCGCACCGCTGCCACCGCAGTTTCCTCGCACACTGATCCATCACGAACCGGACAACAGCCACTGCCAGTGCGGCTGCGCCCTCAAGCGCATCGGCGAAGACGCCAGCGAAAAGCTCGACTACACGCCCGGCGTATTCACCGTCGAGCGTCACATCCGTGGAAAGTGGGCCTGCGAGCAGTGTGAAACGCTAATCCAGGCGCCGGTACCGGCGCACGTCATCGACAAAGGCGTCCCGACCGCAGGCCTGCTGGCCCACATCATTGTGGCCAAGTTCGCCGACCATCTGCCGCTGTATCGCCAAGAGAAAATCTTCGGCCGCGCCGGGCTGCCCATCGCCCGTTCGACACTGGCGCAGTGGGTGGGTCAAACCGGCGTACAACTGCAACCGCTCGTGGAAGCACTGCGCGAGGCAGTGCTGGCCCAGCGAGTCGTCCATGCCGATGAAACACCCGTGCAGATGCTGGCACCGGGTGAAAAGAAAACGCACCGAGCGTATGTCTGGGCCTACTGCACGACACCATTCTCGGCACTGAAGGCGGTAGTCTACGACTTCAGCCCGAGCCGTGCTGGCGAACATGCGCGCAACTTCCTGGGCACTTGGAACGGCAAGCTGGTCTGCGATGGCTTCGCAGGCTACAAGGCCGGCTTCGAAGGGGGCATCACCGAAATCGGCTGCATGCCCATGCTCGCCGCAAGTTCTTCGACCTGCATGTGGCGAACAAAAGCCAACTGGCCGAACAGGCGCTGCACTCAATCGGCGGCCTATACGAGGTTGAACGAAAGGCCAAAGAGATGAGCGATGAAGATCGCTGGCGATTACGTCAAGAAATGGCGATTCCTATCGCGGAGAAGTTGCATGAGTGGATGCTGGCTCAGCGCGAACTTGTGCCCGAGGGCTCGGCCACAGCCAAGGCTCTGGATTACAGCCTGAAACGCTGGGTAGCGCTGACGCGCTACCTCAATGATGGTGCTGTGCCCATCGACAACAATCGGGTCGAAAATACGATCCGGCCTTGGGCCCTTGGCCGTTCGAATTGGCTCTTCGCCGGATCACTGCGCAGCGGTAAACGAGCGGCGGCAATTATGAGCTTGATTCAATCGGCACGCATGAATGGGCATGATCCGTTCGCGTATCTCAAGGATGTACTGACGCGGTTGCCGACACAGAGGGCCAGTGCAATTGACCAATTACTACCGCATCAATGGGCACAGGGCTCCTAACACGCTATGAGCTACATTCAGTCCGACGCGTCTGAATCTAATGGTGTCGATGGAGGTATTTGCCATGCGGGTTTTTTGTCATCCTGACTGTCGAAAATACGCCGCGCCTTGCGGAAATCCTCAACGTTCTCGACAACCCAAGTCCAGATAGGTGACATGCGGATCAACAGTCCCATACCCAGCGGCGTCAGCTCATACTCGACACGTGGCGGAATCTCACCGAACTCCCGCCGAACCACTAGCCCATCCCGCTCCATGGAGCGTAGCGTCTTGGTTAACATCCGCTGAGTCACCCCAGTCATCTGCCTTTTTATTTCGGCATGGCGCATCGTGCCGTAAACCCCCAGGGCATGCAGAATACCTAACGACCAGCGGCTACCTGCGTGAGCAAGCACTTCTCGTCTGACGCCATCATCGTCTTCTCTAAGCGTTCGGCAAATTGTTTCTGCCTGGCTGAGAGCCTCCTGATCGGTCATTTCATTCTCTGGTATCACAGGTGTGCCTTCTTACGAACGTTGCCTAATCGTGCAAGCATTTGTTCATCTTACAGGCAACAGGTCTCAGGAGAAATCATGACCGAAGTGACCCAGCTTTCCCCCCAATCCATTCTCGTTCTAGGCGCCGGTGAGCTTGGGCTGCCGGTTCTGCGCAATCTTGCGCGAGTAGCAAAGCGCGCGCCCGGCTCCACAATCAGCGTCCTGCTCAGGGATTCGACCATCAACACTCAGGTGCCCGAGAAAAAGGTCGAAATCGATGAGCTTCGAGATTTTGGCATCCAGATGGTGGCCGCAGATCTCGTGAATAATTCAATCGATCAGTTGGCTGAAGTGTTCGCACGGTTCGATACCGTAATAGGCTGCGCAGGCATGGTTGCAGGCCGGGAAACCCCGATGAAGCTGGCTACAGCAGCTCTCAAGTCCGGTGTGAAGCGCTACTTTCCTTGGCAGTTTGGTGTCGACTTCGAGGTAATCGGTCGGGGCAGTCCTCAAGATCTGTTCGATGCTCAGCTTGATGTACGCGAATTGCTTCGCGCCCAGGATAAAACTGAATGGGTAATCATCTCGACGGGTATGTTCACCAGCTTTCTATTCGAGCCAGTATTCGAGGTGGTTGACTTCGAAAACGATACCGTGAACGCGCTAGGCAGTCTTGAGACCAGCGTGACGCTCACGACTCCAGAAGACATTGGTGCGTTGACAGCGGAAATTGTTTTCTTCGAACCTCGCTTCCGCGATCAGATTGTGTACCTCTCGGGAGATACAGTGACGTACGGAGAGGTTGCGAGCCTCCTCGAACGTGTACTGGGTCGCCCGTTCAAACGTAACGTGTGGACTGTTCCGTACTTGCTCCAAGAATTGGAGAGAGACCCAACGCATCACATCAAGAAGTACCGCGCTGTGTTCGCCCAGGGCAGAGGCGTGGCCTGGCCTAAAGCAGGCACTTTCAACGCGCAGCAGTCGACTCAAGTCACGACCGCTGAGGAGTGGGCCCGTGCAAATCTGGCAACCTCATCAGCATAAGGGCAGTAGCTGAACGAACGTTCTCGCGCTCGGAGTTGACCTGCTAAAAAGCTCCTCAGTCTGATAATGGGCGCTGATAACCGAAGCTAAGGCGCGGAGAATGGGTCTGGTAATCCAAGACGACCGAATCTTTATCTTATCCGCACCATCTGCCGAGGTCTGAGGCGTCCCACTTCACTATCTATTGAGTTTTCTAAGCGCGAATTCCGAACCACGGTGACTTAACCAAGCGCTTACTAAAGCCTTGCAAATGAGCGTGGTTTTGAGGAGCACGGGGGAGAATGGTGTGGTCAAGGTGTGTCTGCCGGACGCTTACACAACAGGAATCCTGGAACCGCTTGATAGGCCAAAAAAAGGCCGCTATTGAAAGCGGCCGTCTGACTAAAGAGCATTTCGATAAATCATTCCAAGTCAGGCGGATGCTACCGATCTGTTACCCGAGCTGTGCTGCGGATAGCTTAAGGAAGAACCCGAGTAATCGCCTGATATCCACTGGCAACATCGAAGCAGTGTTTCGCTGTACCTGGAATACGATCCAGTATGCGCCTGAGCATATCTGGATCGTCTTTGAAAACCGTCATCCAAATGGACCAGAAACCTTGGATCTGCAACACAATTTGATCGCGCATCTTTGGGTGATCCAACTCAAAAAGGTTCTGCTTCGATTCCAGCGCGATGTCCCATGCCTCGCGCCGGTTGTTCCAACGACGGTCGGATGCTTCATTTTCCTGATCATTAACGCTAGGAACTTTGTGTAGACCAACAAGGCGGATCGTGCGAGTGGCTCGAACATTGTCATGCCCTGGTGCGGCTTCGACCAACCCACCTTGCTTGTAGATTAAGGCAAGAAAGGTGTTGTCCCGATCCGGCCACATGTAGTCATCGAGCACAACGTCCTTATTGTCCTTCGTGCTATTGCAATTTGTACACGCAAGTAAAAAGTTGTCCCAACTTAGCTCGCGAACCAGGTCATTCGCGATGGCGCCCGGCGGTTTCTTCGGCTGGACATGCTCGATGGCCAAACTAGTATCAAGATGCACTTCACAATAGGAACAACATTCGCCGAGTCGCTCGATAAGCTTACCCCGAGCCATTGCGTAAGCTTTAAATACGACAACCCTTCCATCTGCTCCAGTGGGGCAGGCCCCGCGAATGACTGGTCTCATTCATCATCCGCCTTAGGGTTTCCCTCAGGAGCACCATCGATACCCGAAACCAATCGCTTCATTGTCAAAAAGGCGTGATAGGCAACGTTGTCACTAAATGGATCGGACAGTGCGTCAAGGTCTGCTTTAATAGCTTCCTTCTGCTCATCACTCACATCTCCAGCAGCATCATTGAGCAGCCGGAAGTATTCAATGGCCGCCTCATGCATTTTCTGGTAACGCTCCCCACGCTGCGGCACCGGAATCTTCATGACCTCTTCGGTGATGTCCTCAATAGATCGATTAGCGTATTTTGCCTCCGAAGCGGGAGCGGCAATACCATCAGGAATCGAGTCCGCTTGAGCGGGTTTTAACCCCCGCTCCAGGTCTATAACTTCCCCCGGCTCTAGAGACTGCAAGATGAAAGGGGAATGAGAGGAGACAACAAACTGCAGAAGCGGAAATGCATTTTTCAGGTCCGAAACCACACGACGCTGCCACTTAGGGTGCAGATGCAAATCAATTTCATCGATCAACACGATCCCTTGAGTTTTGATAGCTGCATCCACACCTAAATGCGGGTTTAAGCGTGAGGCACGGTGCGCGATGTCCGCAATGATGCCAACCATATTGCGATACCCATCACTGAGATCATCAAACGGCATTAAGCCTTCATGATCCAACGCAATCATCAGGTGATCGTAACCCGCGTCGAAATAGAAATTTTGCGCACCAGGAATACAAGAGGTCACCGCATTGGTCACCGCATCCAGTGCAGGTATGTCTTTCCCTTTTTGTATCTTTGCCATAGATAAGCGTTTGAACCATTTCTCAAACGCTTTGTGATCCGATTTCGGATCGAGGCAATAACGGTAGCCCGTTAGGCGGGAAGACGGGCTGTCCGCCACTACATCATCATGCTTATCCCATAGTCGCCCCGCGCCGTAGTAAAGCAGCAGCGGAAGATTCACATGAGGCTGATGTATAACGCGCTCACGCGCTTCTGCACCAACCCTGACGAAATCCTTAGCCTTCTTACCACGGTCACCCAGATCTCGCCGCCAGCGAATGGGCGGTTCTTCGTTCGTTTGACAGACAGCCTCCAGCCAGACCTCCGTAAATGCCTCACGGAACACCTGACCTTCGACCTCTTGAAAAACAGCTCGCGCATCCGAGTCCTTGATCGTGCCGCCACCAGTCGTCAGTTTGCCGCCCTGAAAGTAAGTGTTGAGCAGCATCGCCAGTGCGTCGAGTATGGTCGTTTTGCCCTTACCATTGTTACCAATCAGGACGTTGAACTGGGGATTGAACTGGAGATAGGCTTCGTCGTACTTTCGGAAGTTGTGCAGCACTAATTCAGTGATTTTCATGAGTTACCAAACTGGGTGAGTACGAACTTCAGGGCCAGCTTGAGTTCTAGGAAGGTGCTGCCGCTCTAAAATCTCTGCGGCCCGGCCTCACACGTAGGATCTGCAAGCGGGAATGTTGAGTCACGTCGATGAGTCGATGATAGCAAGATACAACGCCTTAAGCCTCAATTCGAAACGGGTTGCTAACGAGGTATGGTCACACGGCTACTCGCTCTGAACTCAGCTTCGCAAGCGAGCAATAACAACGATGTAGCTACGCGCCCGATTGAGGCCAACACCTTTGTAGTAGGTGCTCAGGAGCAATGGGTCAACCACAGCACAAACCCAGCCATCCCTCGAACCCTGCCTGAATAATCCTGTAGTGCATACGCTTTTTCTAGCCCTGGCAGGCCATCAGATTGATCTTATCAAAGAGGGTAATTGGACCAACATGATCCGACATCGTGTTGACTTGGCAGGTGGCCACTACTCTCGAGGTACCCCAAGATCTTTTGCCCAATCGACTGGCCATAGCCTGTATTTTAAGACCGCGTCAGCAAGCTGGTATCGCCATTTAAGAGCGTGCGGTTGAATCGCCCCAGGGGGGGCGCACATCACCTACAGGTGCAGGCCACTAGGCCGTCCTCGTCGAGATTCGGCCGAGCAATCCTTGGATCCAAAATATCTTTCAATTAAAACCGACTTCGGGCTAATCTGCATCAGTAATGGCTCCATGCCATCCTCAGAGATAGATCGTCGAGAAAATTAAATTGGATATAAAAATAGTTACCGTTTTACATCAAGGCGATGAGAAAAAAGAATACATTGTGCTTCAAGCATTAGATAAATGCAATTTAAAGCCTTATATGATTCTTGATAACACCTACGACACTGATGGAGTCGCGAGCAATAAACATCGCCACGTATTTAAGTTCCCTGACTGGACAGTTGAAAAAAATGAGTACATTTTTCTAACCACCAAGCCTGGCTTAAACAAAAAAGGGCAAACTAATACGAAGGAGCCCGCCAGCTATCTGTATTGGGGTTTGAATAGCCCTGTATGGAATCAAAGCGGAGATAAAGTTCATTTAGTAAAAATTACAGATTCAACCGTATTCAACGTGCCAAGCGTAGTCTAGTTTTTCACTCCGAATCAATCAAACCTCGTGGGCAAGGTTTGATTTTTTTCAGAATTTACGTAATTTTTTCATCGTGTGCATTGATGGTAGATGCGAATACTACAAGGAGAGTTTCTTGACCGCAAAAAAATTTATTACGACGATCAAACAGATTCCTGTTGGCCAGGGTGGATTCCTCATAGGCCAAATAGAGGATGAACATTCACGAATTTTCACCTACGCTTTCGATTGCGGCTCGATCAATCGAGAGCACTTCGAACAAGGGCTGAAGATGTGTTCGCTTCAAAAAATTGACATACTATTTGTATCACATTTAGATGTGGACCATGTAAGTGGAATTGATGCACTGGCAGCACAGGTGCAGATTGACATGGTCGTTCTTCCCTGTCTGGACGCTCTTCACCTCACAATGATCGCATGTGAAGCAGCAGGAAACTCTACACTTCGATTGTCGACTCAGTCGTTTTTGACAGACCCCTTTGGATGGTTAGTCGATCGGGGGGTCAAGGAAATCATTCAAGTACAGCGCGCAGACGATACACTTAATGTAATTCCTTATGAGCCTGATCCAGAAGGGCAACCCGATAGCATTATAGTGCCCGTGCCCGAAGGCGGTGACCCGAGTCGCCCATACACAATCAGATCAGAAATGGTAGAGGAAGCTAAATCTGTTCGTTCAGGTGCCGGTACTGTCCGAACACTCGGGGAACATACATCGATCTCTGTGGAGGTAAAGGGTAAATCAATTCCTTCATGGCTGCTCGTCCCTTATGTGCATCCATTTCCCAAAGAAGCTATCGCGAGCTTTAGAAGAGCTGTAGGAAAACAGTTTCCTCATACATTCGCGGGGCGTTCACTGGCATCAAAAGCCTTTACTAAAAAACTGATCCAGTTGTTAAGTGACAAGGCAAGCTGCGAAGAATTGAAAGCTTGCTACTCCATCATATCAAGAGATCACAATAAAATCTCACTGAGTCTGTATTCAGGGCCTCAAGCTCACAAAAACAACTTGAAAATCTCTCGAACCAATAAAAACTTCGATTGGCCATTCCCTAAGCCTTATCAAATAATTCACTCGGAAGATACACTTATAAGAAAAAACGGTGGTGCGTGGATTTGTACGGGTGATGCAAATTTAAACCAGCGCGGTACGAGATCGGCGTGGCTTAAGAGGTTCGGCAAGCTCCTAAAGAATGTAGATGTTTTTATTTTGCCCCACCATGGCAGCAACGATAGCATTCACGATGAGGTTATCAAGAAACTAAATAACTCAGAGATGATTGTTTGTGCAGCAGCCGGTCGTGAAAAACACCCCCACAATTTGTTGCTGGGTCGGCTGCGCAGTTACGAAAGCAGCCTTTGGCATGTTTCGGAGAATCCTGAAAGCGGTTTTACATTAAAGGTATCTTTTTCAGTTTGAATATGGTGAAAGGCGCTCACGGGGTGATCACCGGACTCCCTGAGCGCTTTTTTCTCACTACGAACAACCTAATCCCCATGAACAGTATTCGTTACGTGCTTTCGAACCAAGCTTCAACAAAAAGCTGGCATCACCGAATCCCGACAAGCTTCATACATCGATAATGCATTGAAATCGAAATTCAACAACACCAACAGCAGGAATCGAACGTTTTATTCGTATCAACAGCCCCCACCCGCCCGTTGAGCTTTCTCAGATTAATAACGCAACGGCCCTTGATCTGAATCTGTACCTCACGCTCATCCCGCGAGCTAGTCGCGTCGTAACCAGCCTGTCTTGCGCAGTGCAAATTCAAGCCTAGCGTCCGCACATGATGTCACCGTCGAACTTTCTCTCTTACGAGATTGATCGCAAGCCGAGTTTGTAGTGGTCAACTAATCCCGGACACGACGTTAAGTTTTTTCTCGGCCTGAGCCGGTGGCAGCCCACCATTAAATTGGTGCGGTCGAATCCAGTTGTATCGGTGCATCAAAAAATGGCTGATATCCCGCTGAGCTTGTTGGACCGTCGTGTAGCCCATGGTCGGTATCCACTCGGTTTTCAGGCTCCTGAACACCCGCTCCATCGGCGCGTTGACGCTCCTATGTCAACAAGATCGAGCTGAATCGGCTAAATCTGCCAGGATCAAAGGGTATAGCTCCCTGACGATATAGCGCTTTAAACAGCGCTGGATTTCTTTGGAAGACAAACCTTCAGCACTACGACGGGCGACGTAGCTTTGGGTTTTGGGATCACCTCGCATGCGTACCATCGCAATGGTCCATAGGGCGTTGTTCGCAGACCGATTCCCACCTCTGTTTAAACGATGTCTCACCGTTTTACCCGAGGATGTCCGGTTTCATTAGACCACTACAATGAGCGCCGTCTGTGTTTGCGAAACCGAGAGGAACTTTACATCCATATCTACACCACCTTTTTCTATTGATCTAAACTCGGCGCACTTCTGAGAGCGTCAGGACAGGCGGACGGCTCGTGCAGCAACCGGAAAATAGAGCCATCGCTGGCTCACGGGCTTGCCGGTTGCGCTGAGAAGGGCATGGCCATAGGATTCTAGCTGTGGCCCATGCAAGGCTATCAGGTCGTCGTCTCTGGCTGACCCCGCGGGGTTCGACTTGTGGTCCACCAGAATCCAGCCGTCTGGCAACTCCACCAGCAAATCGATGCGGCCCCGGATACGAGTGCCGTTCGGGCCATCTGCTTCGATGGGTACCTCGACGTAAACGGGACAGTCGGGCCAGCGCTTGGCTATCCAAGCTTGGAACGCTGAGGTCTGGGTGCACACGGCATCCTTATCTACAGAACCAGCCACGGCCCAGGTCTTCAGAATGCCCTCGACGTCAGGGGGAGAAATACCGCCAAGCACGCCTGCGCGTGCGATACATAGATGAAGCGCCGTGCCCAGCGATGCCATGTCGGGCTTGCCTGCCAGGCTTAGCCGAACTCCGACGGCGTCGGTCTCGACAACCGTGAATGCACCGCCCGAAGCAGAGCTCGGTCGGTGCCACAAAGGTTCGGCCTGCACGCGCGGACGAGTTGTAAACCAGTGGCAAGCCTCCGGGGCTTTGGCAGGTGGCTCCGTTGAGCACTCATCCTTGTTCCAGGACTTAGATAGCCTGGAAAGCTGTTTGCCTTCGGAAGTCGTTATTATTTCTGAGTCACCGAACAACAGCTCGGCTGCACCTTTAATCTCGCCGACCCAGGCGCGGCCTGGGCCTGACCTGCGCACGAAAGATAGTGCGACGTTCATGTCACGTGCACGGGTCAGGCCCACATATAGAAGACGCTTGTTCTCCGCCAATGCCTCTGCCTGCATGGCTTGGCCAGTTACGCTGGCTTCGGCATTGAGTGCGGCTTGGGGCTGGGACCGCTTGCCCCAGGTCTTTAACCAGCAGTGGACGAAGCGGTTGGCGAGTGGCTGCTGCGGGTCGAAGTCTCCAACTGTCCTCGCGCGCACGCCCCAAAGCGAAGTACGTGCTATCGCATCGAGGCTTGTCAGCACGACGACTGGCCACTCCAGTCCCTTTGCCCCGTGATAAGTGAGAACCGAGACTGCGTTGTCTGCTGAAGTTGCCCGATTATCATCCTCTTGGCTAGCGAGTTCGTCCAGCCAACGAAGCATGCCGCTAACCGTCGCTGGCCGCTTCGCGGCGACGCACTCGTCCTCGAAAGTCTTTCCGAGCTCGACCAGTGCCTCGACGTTGGACATCCGGTTGCGGCTCTCGTGGGGGGAAGTGGACCATTGACCGACCAGTCTTGCTACTTGGGACTCGGCAGCAGCAAGTCGCAGCACTTCCAGTGGCGTCAAAGCCATTAGCGTCGGACGCAGTGTTTCCAATCGGGCAATTAGTTTATGGGCGCTATCGCCCGTCGTGAGCCACTCGTATGGCTTGGTCTCGTCCGTTGCGAGATGCTGCAGCCTGTCTGCAAGCCAGGTTTCGATCGGAGTGCTGTCAGCCAGGGTTAGAACCAGCGCGGTGGCGACAGTGTCGGTTGGGTCGCTCATACGCCTCAGGCAGGCCATGACATAGATGGCTTCGGCAGTTCCCAATAAGCCGGAGCGTGGGCTGGCTGACGGGATGCCCCAGTGGGTGAGCGACGTAACGGCAAATTCGACCTGGTCGTTGTAGCGACAAAGCACTCCTATATCACCGGACTGAATCGGACGGAGCTCCTTGGTGTCCTTGTCTTCGACCTTGGCCCCGGACTCCAGCAGCTCGCGGATGGCCTGGCCAAGACATAGGTAATCCGAGTCGTTTCGGCTGCTCTCGAAGTTCCAGTTCAACAGCGCGGGCTGGTCCGGAATGTCCTTGCGCAGTGGCTGCAACCGAACCTGTTCGGGCGTCAGCTCGGGCTCGAACGCAGAGATGAATAGACCATTAGTGAGCGAGACCAGGCTTTCGTTGGAGCGCCTGGAGGTGTCCAGGACCTTCCCTAAGATTCCGCCCCAGCCCTTGATGGCGTTGAGAACGCCGGAAATGAGGCTTGCGTCAGTTCCGCGGAAGCCATAGATAGCCTGCTTGGGGTCGCCGACCCACACCGACTTCTTAGCCAGCTTGGCCAGCTCGATGAAAAGCGCCAGCTGGAGAGGGCTGGTGTCCTGGAACTCATCAACCATGATGAGATCCAGTTCTGCCGCCAAGACTTCCCGGACAGATGGCTTTGTCCTCAACGCACGTAGCAGCAACACCTCTTGGTCGCTGAAGTCGACGGCACCCAGCGCCTTCTTAGCCTGCTCGTAGGCATTGAGAACGTCGGCGGCGAGGTTGAATATCTGGTCAAGGTACTGGCGGACTTCGGCATGAAAGGCCGGGTGAGACTCGTGGACCTGCGCTGCGGATTTGACTGGCGCCACGATATCTCTGACCTTGGCGCCGGCGTCAAATCCGGCTGCGCCGATCCAGTCGGGCCAGCACCAGCGGCCTTCACGGAAGAGTCGATCTAGCTTCTGAAGTCCCTCTAGGCCTTTTAATAGGTTGTCTGCAACTTTGGCACCGACAGCTTGCTGCTGTTCTACGTATGCCGCTACCCCCTTGTGTGCTTCGGCCAGCGCAGTCGCCAATGCTTCGGTTGGGTCCAGCCCAGTAGCCGGAGCAGGCCAATTCGTGAGCATCGCGTCCGCGTTCTGGGAACCCATCACTCGAAGCTCCTCCGGTCCAATATCGTTGTCGAGCGCGGCCTTAACGACAGCCTCAACAGTCTTGGACCAGTCCGCCTGCTCAATGCCGAACCGCTCTGTGAGCCGAACAAGCTCCGTTTGAGCGTCGGCTTCCATCGACTCGGCAAGTGTAGCTTTGAGCAGTCTCTTGGATTGACCTTCGCCCAATACAGTCTGATCGGGAGACAGGCCCAGCTCAAAGCAGAAACGCTTGAGCATCTGGCCGCAAACGCTATTGACGGTGCCCAAGCGGGCCTGGCCGATAGCTGTGGCCAGGTCTATACGTCCATTTTCAAGCAGCCAGGAGCGGGCGCGTTCGCGCAGCTCGGTAGCCGCCTTCACGGTGAAGGTCGTGGCCAAGATGGCGTGAGGGCGCGCTGTGCCCGATTCGAGAGCTTGAGCGAGTGTTTCGGTCAGCTTGTAGGTCTTGCCACTGCCGGCGCCTGCACTGATGAATTCGATGCTGTTCATCATTTCCAGCCTCCCAGCAAGATAAGGTGGTCTCGGTCCCATTTGTTTGGACCGTTGACCGGAAGGGTTCCCTCAGGGCCTTGGAACTCGTCACTCGGATCTTCCGGAACGACTTCGATGGTCCCCGCATCCAACTGCTGTTTGCGCCACTCCCACGTGGTGCGGGCACGGTCTAGTAGGTTGGAGACGGTTACGCCGTCGGGCGGTCTTCTGACTTGCGCTTTTGGGAAAATGTCGGCAGCGGTGATGTACAGTCCGCCGCTTTCTAGGATGAAATAGCCAAGCGCGGCGGGTGCGACACCGCTTGTTTGCTCTATGAGGCTGGAGTAGAGCGCCAACTGTAAGTGCTCACCAGAGCGAAGCAGCCCGGCGTAGTAGGTATCGCCTCTCCACTTTATGTCCAAGGCGACAGTTCGCTTGTCACCAAGCGTGACCAAGAGATCAATTTTGCCGATCAGCGGAACTGCTCCCAAGGTTCCTCTGAACTCCACTTCAGTCTGAACCTGAATGGCACCTGCGAGCCTGAGGTGATCGAGGAGACTCCCTATGGCTCGTTCGCAAACCTTCCGGAAGTGTTGCTGCGTTACCCCCGCACCCTGCATAAGCAGTACAGCGCCTTCAGTCAGCAACAGCGAGTCGGCTTCGGCGCGGAACCAAGCAATGGCATCGGCGTTTGACCAACTCAAGGCATTGTTGTGCGCGAAGAGTTTCTCGAGCACCCGATGAGCGAGGATGCCCAGCAGGCGGTTGCCCTCATCAACCCCCAGGACTGAAGTAGGATCTAGCTTCGCCACTCGTTTCAAAACGAATAGAGCCGCGTCATTGAAGAGCTCGTTGAGCGTAGTAAACGACTGTGAGGCGTCGCCGAGCTGCACGGGATGAGGGAGTTGGATGTGTCGTGGAATAGCGGGCAGCGCCTGAGGTGCAAGCACCTCGGCGGTTACCCCGAGAAGCGTGGAGTTGAGTGCAGTGTCCAAGTCAAGCGAAGTGGACTCGATATCCGGTACGAGCTTCTTAATAAGCTGGCGAATCGGATGTATTTCTGTACCAGGAGGAGGGCAGACGATGATGAATCTTTTTCTCGCGGCAAGTAGTGGCCGCAGCCACTTCAGTGCTAACGACACGAGTTCACGCGCCGGGTCTCGCAACTGCACACCTGATTGAGTCAGAGCGTTCACCTCGGCAGGAGACCAAGGTAGAGGCGAGGGCAGGGCAGGCGTCGACGGCATCCACCAGATCACTTCATCAGCTGCTTCGATGCACGCGGCTGCCGTACTGGTCGAGCGCATGCAACCAACTTGGGAAACCGCAGTGGGGTCGGTTGCTCCGGCGGGTGTGGCGTGGGCAACCAACTGCTCAACTTCTCGAGGCAATAGCGTAGCCATACCTTGCCGAGCCAGCTCGATTAACGCTTCTTGAACAGCCGCACATTGGCTATGCGCCGCAACAAAGCTTGCCGCGTCAGCGGGCTCACCTGAGAGGCGACGCCGCATAGCCTCCTGCATCCGATCGACACGAGCAATCAGTGCATCTAGCGGCACGCCAACTGTGCGTGACCAGCGCTCTGACTCCAGCCAGAAGGTGATTTCATTTGTCACTTCCTGGGCATCGTCACCTGCAGCGATCCTGTTCTTGACCGTCGTCCAAGCTTCGCCGCCTATCCCGGGTTGGTTGGCGACAGCGCGTGCGAGCTTGCTTCTCGCAGCGCGACTGAATGGGCCGACCGGATGGGTCAGGAAGTCCAACAATCGGTTCATGTCCACTGGGTCCCAGCACAGCTCCAATGCAAGGGATAGAGCCTGAAGGGCTGGGCGGAGCTGACTAGGGCGTTCGAACCCGCAGTTGACGTTGCCAGTCACGGACAGCGATACGTCCAACGAGTCTCCAGCCTCCTCGGCCAAGATCATTCGGTCTTCGGGCATGTGCGCGTGTTGCATGCTTAGCCAGTGTTCGGCAGTAGTGGCTGCGAGGGTGTGTACCAGCAAAACGCTCCCGTCGGTCTGCACGGCCAAACTCCCCGCAGAGCCTCCGTTCAGTACGGTCAGGGCGTGCTCCTGCACCTCGCGAAGTTGGCCTGCTCCCTGTGGTTCAGGAAGGCGAACTTCAACCTCGGGTAGGTAATCCAACACCTGTTGCCAGAGGCGCGGGAAGTCCTCCGGCGGGTCAACCAGGTGAACTGACTTGATGGGACCAGGGCCGGAAGCACTCAGAGTGTATATCACCAGATGCAAGCGTTCGGCCTCTCCTGGCGGTAGAGCTGCGAGAGCGGCGTTTTCGACGGCTGCAAGGTCCTGGATTCGCGGTGGGTGCTCCGGGTTCGCGCAACCGTCCCAGCCGCCAAGCCGCCACTCGTCACGCCAAGCAAGGAGGCGCGCGGCCGTACCGATACTGTCGACTTTCAAGGACTCACTGTAGAAGCGCGAGCCGTTGTCATTGGCCCGCAGCAGACCAGAGTAGATGGTCACGCGTCTGGCCGCTGAGGCTTCTGGCGCGCTTAGACCAAGGTAGGTCTCCAGCAGTGACAGAAAACCGAGGCGACCGACTATCGGGCTATTGAAGAAGTTCGTTGGGGACGGTCCCTGACGGGCATCCAAGAAAAGGCCAAAAGTGATGTGCATGCTGCGCTGACTTCCTTGACGGCAATCGAATGCAGGTGTCCTATTGCATCTTGTTCCCCTGCTCCTAGTCGACAAGACTAACCGAAAGTCAGCATTCGCGTACCGTTATTGGCCTCTGTTTGACTGATTGAAGGAGCGCCACCACTTGGCAACCATTTACTGCAACCTCGCAAGAAATATCGGTTTTCCGTCACGCACTGGGCGCCGTTCGCTCTGGATGAATCACCGCCTACAAGCATTGGCTGTGGTGGTTACGCACTAGAATGGAAATAGCACGGCCTATTCGCGCAGACTGGAACGCGTGCAAGTTGCCAGCACATGGCTTACCTCGCCCTGGACTGTACGCAGAGCGGGCTGAATGAGCATGAGTTCGAACAATCTTGCGCCTCACTATAATAAGATGTGAAACCAGCCGGGGAGTGGAGCCTAGCCACATGGAGAAGTACACGTTTATTGATCGGTATTTTCACAGCCAGCGCGAACTGTTGGACATCAGGCATTCTGAAGAGCGGGACATCAACACGCTGTTTACCTACCTGAATAACCTCCACTCTACGGCTGATAAGCTGCTTGAGCTATTCAACTGCAGCATCAAAACTGCTCCAGAATTCAAAATACTCCGGCTTATCAGAAACTATTTTCACCATGTCGGCGACGTTGACGAAATTCGTCTCCGTGTCAAGGTCGAGGAAAATGTTCTCGTTAGCCATTCGCAACACCTTCTAATACCACTAGAAGTGCTCGCAAAAAGCGTGAAATCATTTATCGATAACACGATACCTGACGAAAAAAACAAAAATTACAAAGCCAAATTGCGATTCATTCAAAGGGAAATGAGTAATATCGCTGAGATCTTCGACTACGCCGCAAATCTCACGAAAGACCTCGAAATGTTCTGCCAAAAGCCTAGCCTAAGGCTTGACGGAAGGGTCTACGAACTCGGATTTGATATGTACAAATTCGTTTTCAACATTACGAATACTATTGCAGACAAATGCCGAGAAATCCCAGAGCTACGCGAAAAGAAGGTAATCCTGGAGCTCGATTGGTCTTATCGCGCTGAAAACAACATTGGCAAACACGACGTTTTTTGCAGCCCGTCCAACGTACCAATCACCACCACCGAAGGCTTCGTATACGCTAAGGACATTGATCTGGTTCGTTAACTTGCTTGCTGTGAACCGCCTGCGTTTGCAGCCCGCGGAAGCAATGCGCTGGTTCGACAACTCACTGGATTTTCAATCGCGGTTACCAACCCCTCGAAATTTGGTGGTGTCGGCGTACGCGGAAGGTTTCATCTACCTGTTCCGCACCGACGCTTCTGCGCTGACATTCACTCGTATTGTGGCGCAGTGGCAAAACACGATGCGCCCGTTATGCCGGCTCACTCTCATTGGCCTGTTCCTGGCCAGTGGCGGTTGCTTCTTGTGGTTTGTCTTCCTACAGCTGAAGATTCTCCTGCCGAATCTGCTTTGAGTTGCTGTCTGACGAAGTCTCAGCGGCAGGCAGTGAGCCTGCCGCATCAAACTCCCAAGCAAGAACCTAATTCAGGCTTGAGGGGAGGTTGGAGTGGGCGGTTTGACCGGCTCCGCCTCACCAGCCCGAGTCTGTCCACTCCGGGTTTTATCAATGCCCCACACCGCCTTCGCGACCTCCTCAATTTTCGCCACGAACTTGTCGACGTTGAAGCCGGCTATGAAGGCCAGTGCGAAAAATCCAATTTCGCTTGCTCCGGCGTTCGCGGTCGACTCCAGTACCAACAAGCCTGCCTTCAAGAAGAGGTAGCTCACCGCACCGGCGATTGTGCTGGTGATGGGGCGGATGAAATACCAGACGTGCCAGTCCGGATCCCAGCGCTTGTGGACGCACTTGTTGAGGTAAATCGCACGGAAGCAGTACAGGGCACCGCCAACGTAGGCGATCGCGCCACACATCAACGGCACTCTCAGAGGCCTATAGGGCTCAGAAAGCCAACCCAGAGCCATCGCACCGATGGAGTAGGTCGCGAAGACCAGAAGTGCCAGCAGATAGATGATGATGACGATCGTCAGATCTGTCTTTGGCTTGGCTGAAGTGGTTTCACTCATCTTCTGCTGACTCCTTGCGAGCATTCTCAATCCGAAGCATCACAATCTGCTGATGCTCACTGACCGGGTCGCCTGGCTTCACATTCAGGTTCAGCCGGCGGTTTAGGTAATACAACTGTGGCTTGCGAGCTCTGAGCCGAGCTTCGCCATTCACCATCTGGTAATCGTGCTCGATTGCTTTTTGCTTTTGTGGCGGGTAGCTCGGATTCGGGCCGATCACCACATCGATGAAGGTCTCCCATTCAACGTCCTCTGGCACCTCTGAAGGAGGGGCAAACGAAGTCTTCAGGGCATTGATGCGACCTAAAACGAAATCCTTGAATATCCCTGACTTGAAGCAGAAGGCGCGGGTGTGCCAACGAAAGCCGTCATGGGCGAACGATGTGGGGAAGATAGTCCGAACAGCTGGCTCGTCGAAATTGGTCATTGATCGATAGTCGACGTCCACTGCCTCGCCTGCCTGGAGCGCCCTGATGAGCTTGATCAGGATCTGTTGATCAACCTGCCTCATGGGAGAAGGTAGGTTCGCCACTGGGGGCGCCCAGCCGATGAAACTATCCGTTGGGGCGATATTGCCTATGCCACGCTGCTGTAGCTCATTTAGATAGTGCGCTGGATCCGGGTTGGTCAAGACGGGTTTGAAGTCAGGGCCTGCCACGTACGCTTTCAGCGTTCGGTCATAGGCCATGTTGTCAGGAGCGAGTTCTTGATAGGTCGCGAAATCCAATGACGCTTGAGGAACAGAAATCCCAAAAAAAATGGTCAGGTCTGAGCGATTGAGTTTTCGCTCCCACAGCAGCCGAAAATCTATAAATTCAAGGCGGCGTTCCTGGCCCCAGCGTCCGGTACGAGTAGCGGTAGCAGTCATCTGAAATCAGCCTGGTAGGTAATTGGTATAAAAAATATTCGAATAGTATCTAGACGGGTTGAGTTTCTATACGTATCTTACAGTATCTGTAGCATTTCTCAAAGATGGCCCAGTGCCCGGGGAGGGATATATGGCTGCCAAGGTGACGTTTTTTCAAGTGGGTACGGGTGACATGACGTTGATCCGGTTGGCCGATACGTTGGTCACCACCATTCTGATTGACTCGCGGATCCGCCAGGCTGCGGACAACCCAGACGATGACACTCCTGACGTGGGCAGGGCATTGCGAGAGCGGCTGCAGTGGGATGCCAAAGACCGCCCATTCGTCAACGCCTTCCTATTGAGTCATCCTGACCAAGACCACTGTGCAGGCCTGAGAAATCACTTCTGGCTTGGCGATCCTGCGGACTACCCTGACGACGGCAAGGATCGTTGGGAGAGGCGGATTTTGATCCGTGAAATGTGGTCGTCGCCTCTGGTATTCCGTCGGAGTTCGAAGAACCACATCCTCTGTGACGACGCGAAAGCTTTCGATAAAGAAGCGCGGCGGCGAGTGATCTACTGGCGCAATTATCGCATTGCAGGTGATGGGAACCGCATTCGCATCATGGGCGAAGACAACCAGGGGAAGACTGACGATCTTGGCCCAATCCTGGTTAAAGCCGGCCAGACTTTCAGCCAGATCGCAGGTGAAAACCTTCCGCAGTTTTTCACCTCGCACCTGCTCGCACCGGCACCGCATGAAGATGATGCGGATCTTGAAGAAGACCTGACAAAAAACGAATCGAGCGTGATCATGAATATTCAGATCTCGCCGTCGGCTTACTCGCAAACCAAAACCAAATTCCTTGTTGGCGGTGACGCTGAGGTATTGATCTGGGAGCGGATGTGGAGTCATTACGAGTCCACGCCCGAGGTGCTTGAATATGATCTGCTCCTAGCTCCGCACCACTGTTCCTGGCACACGCTTTCGTGGGACAGCTGGTCGGGCAAGGGCGAGAACGCCAAGGTAAGTTGGGATGCCCGTCAAGCCCTGAGCCAGGCACGCAATGGTGCAACGATCGTTTCCAGCAGTGTTGAGATTCTCGACGATTATTGCGATCCACCCTGCATCCGGGCGAAGCGTGAGTATCAGGGCATCCTGGACGAAGTTGATGGTTGGTTCTCTTGCACTGGGGATCTCGGTGAGAAGGCTTGCATGGACTTCGAGGTTCGGTCGGATGGTAAGGTCAAACTGCTGGCCGTTGCTGCAGCGCTTGCTGGAGCTGTACCGAGTTCCGTAGCGGCGTCGATTCCGCCACGCGCTGGCAAGTTCAAATGATCGATTACTACGAGCTCGGTGAGGTTTTGGACTGTGCAGATGAGGATCACCTCTATCCCCATACCCAGGCACTCCTCAAAGCTTTACGTGCTTGTCCCTACACCGATGTTCGAGAAATCAGGAAGGACAAACCAGGGACGATAATCAGCGAATACATTGTCATCGATGCCGGCGACGGTACAGTGGATTCGGGTAATCTCGGAGGAGTCAGGCGACGCGAGCGATTGGCGGTCGGTGTAAACCCCGACTTCCGCGTGCCGGTAGTAGTCTACACGCTGCGCAAAGACTTCCCTGTGCTGTCGCACCAGCATCCACCTTCCATAGGCGGGGCTAGGGTGCTTTGTCTGTACGACAGCAATTGGTCGACGGTCGAGCGAACCTGGACGCCGGAGCGTTTCATCGCTCGAATGTTCTGGTGGTTGCGAGAGTCTGCTCTGTTGAAACTGCACCGGAGTGATCAGCCGGTTGAGCAGCTTTTTTACATGAGCCCTTACCAGCTTATCCTGCCTTCCAACTATACCGATTACGCAAAATCGGGTAGCAACACGTTGACCATTTGCAAAGTGGATGTAGGTGACTCGATCATCTTGAGGGCCGATCCCACTCGGCCAGGCGACCAGTCGAAGCTGGTCAGGATGGTCTCAATGGTGGTCAATCCTGTGGGATCCCCAACGTTGGCTCGCTATCCAGAGACCTTGGGTGATCTGCATGATCAACTCGTAAGCTGGGGCAGCGACCTCTATCAGTCGCTTCATGCGACCGTTTACGACGCCATTGAAGGCGGTGTTTCTGCTGCTCCCGCCCAAGGCCAAGGTGTACTCATTACTGTCTGGATTCCGCGCGTACGCGACGGCGAGGCTGAACGCTTTGACGTAGCTGGGTACATGCTGGACGTCTCTCTGTTTGACCTAGCAACGGCCCTAGATATGCTAGGCCCCCCTGATTCGAAAGGGCTGAGTCACCGTAGCGTGATCCTCGGTGGAGCTGGCAGTATTGCCTGGCGATTGATCCCGCTCATGTCGGTAGAAGTTCGAAGTGCTCTCACAGCCAAAGTCGCTCGTGATCTATCGGGCACCCCTGAGGAGAACAGTGACATCCAAGGCGTCCTGGCCGGGGTGGGGGCGTTAGGTAGCGTGTTGGCTGATCTATGGATTCGCCAAGGCTGGGGGCGGTGGACGTTCATAGACCCTGATCGGGTGCTGCCTCACAATTTATGCCGCCATGTGGCGTTCGATTTATACATTGGCCGGCCAAAGGTCAACGTAGTGAGGGATCTGGCTGTAGAAATCTTTCCGAACTGGGATCCACCCAAGGCAATTGCCAAAAGCATACTTGAGGATACCGAGGAGATCGCCTCGTCGTTGAGCGTTGCCCAAATCTTGGTGGATGTAACGACAACGTTGGAGGCACCACGTGAGCTCGCCCGTAGACCGGAAGCTCCCCGCACCGTGAGCTTGTTCGTTACACCTTCAGGTCTCTCAAGTGTGATGATTCTCGAAGATCAGGACAGGCTTCGGCGCATTGACGGTCTGGAGGGACAGTACTACCGAGCGATACTGGAAAACGAGTGGGGTCATCAGCACTTGGCCCAGCCTCTGGGGGATCGCTGGGTGGGCGGTGGCTGTCGTGACATTTCGGTAAGGATGTCGGGTGAATCTATTCATGGTCATGCAGGAATTCTTTCCAGGCAGCTTCGGCAGTCAGTCGCCAAGTCGCAGGCAAGGATTTGTGTCTGGGAATCAGATGACCGATCCGGATCAGTTACCGCTCATGAGATCGACACCGCGCAAGTGCATACTGCGCAATCATCTGGCTGGACGGTGAAGTACGACGAGTCACTGGTTCAGAAATTGTACACCGCTCGACAGAAGGCCCTTCCGAACGAAACGGGTGGCGCAATCCTCGGCGTCACGGATCTCAAAACGAAGACGATTGTCATTGTTGACGTTCTGCCGGCACCGCCGGACAGCGAGGCCAGTCCGAGCCATTTCATTAGAGGGCAAGAGGGCCAGGCAGAAGCGCTGGAGGTAGTACACAAGCGTACTGCTGGCATGGTGGATTATGTGGGCGAATGGCATTCGCATCCCGACGGTTGTCCGGCTCGCCCGAGTGAGCTCGACGAGAATTTGCTGAGTACCCTGCATAGGCAGATGAGCGTTGAAGGATTGCCAGCGCTGATGGTGATCGCTGCCAAAGGTGCTGTAGGGATCTTTGTGTGTTGATTCACCAAGCACCCAGGCCCACTGCTCGTCAGTAGCCATGAGATGAACCTTTTGGCTAATAGAGGAGGCAGTGGGATGATGCCTCCCGCCGTCGGGGTAGAAATCGTATTTTTCTCTATCGGGCGAACTCTGGTGGGGGAATGCGTTGACGGCGTGATCCAGCAGGTTTTCTCATCACCCCTTTCAAGCGCTCAGCAGGACCTTCTAACTCGGACGGCGACTGAATCGCCCTGCGTTTTGTAGATACCTCGCTTCCCTAAACTGAGGCCGAGTACGAGGAGCCCTAAGCAAGCCGCGTCTGGTTGAAAACACAACGGCGATAAAAGGGTGAATACGAGGGAACGTCTTATGAGAGTTCAGAGCAATACAGCAGAAAGGCAAAAGCCCGGTCGTTACCGGGCTTTGCAGATCCCTCAAGGGGAGGTAAAGCTGAAGTGCCTCAAGGGCTACAAGCCAAACTCTACGAGCGGTTGGCGCTCATGTCAACGCTCTGCGTGTAGGTCGAAGTAGTTAGGATATGTGTACCGTAATGTGTAGTCGTCAGAGCTGAGACAGTCCTGTCTAGCACTGTGGGCAGGTTACCATGCCGCAATCTGTAGTCGATACGAAGACTACTAATCTTATCTATTGGGTGTTTCTCAACGGTGCCATAACTGACTCTACGTCCAGACCGTTCATGAGGCAGTTGTGTGCTATCACTGACAGAGCCTCGAAAAGCTTGTCTCGCTGTATTGCCAACGCAGCGTTCTCCGCTTGAAGACTTGCAATACGCTCTTCGAGACTCCTGCGCCGGCGGGCACCATCCGGATCCCTCCCGCTTTCCCTCATTTGAACAACACGAGCGGCCTCAATTCTGTCTCCACGGTCACCTCCTAGCGTAGCTCGGCTTGTCAGGCCCAGCCGGCGCTGCACCTCCGGTCGGGAAATGGGAGCGAGCTCCACTCCTGAGCTAATCATCTGGGCGAGGAGAGCGTCTATTGCTTCGTCAAGAGTGCCGCCCCTCAATGTCTGTCGTCGCGTCATAATTGCCCCTAGTCATCTGAAACCGAACTGTGTCGTTTGTCCGAGTCCGCAACCGTCATTGGACGCCCACTTTGAAACACGCGTTGTACACCTGCATTGGTGTCGCGTGCTAGGACGGATTTTAGATTATTGAGTTTCTCCTGTTGGTCCGCCAGCCATACATCGCTGCCTGCCTCTCCGGCGCCGGCATCGCGCATGATAGTAATTGCGGCCGTAAGATTTTCGGCTTGTTTCTCAAGGTTCGTCCGTTCCGATGGAGTGCCCATCAGATGGAGATGCGAGCAGCCATTCCAGCACTGAAGATGCTTAGGGCAGGGCGCTTGGGAGAAGTCGTGAATGCAACCTCCAAAGGGTGTCACGTGCAGCGCCGTTGCGTGTACGGTGAGGAATGCTTCTGCCGTGATCGTGCCTTTATCTGACAGCAGCGCATGGTAACTGTCGGTCAAAGCGCCCTGGATGCGCTTATCTCTTATGCCCGTATGTAGAAAGTCAATACGCTCGTGATGACTATTAAACGCCAAGAACTCTTGATGGGCAGCAGTATCTTCTTCAATGCTTGTGTGTTGGTAATAGACATTCTGGTCTATGCGTTTTCGACCAAGGGCCAATGCCTGCTGAACATTACTCATGCCTGTAAGATGGTAAATAGTATTTCGCCAGTGGCGCGGTTGATGACTAGTTAGCTTGATCGGCGTCCCGTCCGCCTCCAATAATGAACGGCGCGAGAATATGGACGAGAATTGCGGATCCGCACCGAGAGCCCGGTTGATGTCAGCCAACATGACTCGCCGCGGTACGGCACGGAACACATTGCTCTCACGGCCACCTAAACGAAATTGGCCGTCAAACGCAATTGCAAGCGTTTCGCTAGTTGTAAGTACTTTCCGAGGCATACCACCGAAATTCTCCGTTAGCACCTCATGACCGCGCAACTTAGGAATGAGTAACTTTTCAATCTCACCGGCTAGGTACCTCCGCCTCCTAGCTTCAGTGCGTTTAAGCTTTGTTTCATCGTCGAATGGGGCAACGCCATTTCTAGAAAGATACAAGTAGAGATTCCGACCTGAGCTTAACCCGTCACTAAATCCAAGCCACTCGAGAACTTGATTTTCAGTCAGAATTGCCTGCGGCGAGTAATGCCAAAGACGTCCCGGATTGGCTTCTTGCCATCTAGCGATTTCTCGCTGTTCATGCGTCAGTACCTTGAGTCGTTTGACTGCACGCCTAGCTAGAGGAATGTCACTTTTTGCAAACCAATGAACACGAGATTGAAAATGTTTTTCCGCAAAATATCTGATTCCACATTCGATCAGACGCTTGCCATTTGCATCTACAACTACCTCGCCTGTTGCTCCTTTGATTGGCCTTTCGACCCAACAGTCAAAAGGAATTACCGCTACCTCGTTCCCCCTTTGGCCTGTCGCGATCAGTAAATCGATAACTCGCAGCAAGATTTCTTCGCCGTCATTAAGTGGGTTATTCGAGCAAAGGGCGTAGGCCTCCATCGCCTCCCGAGAGGGTAGCCTCTCGTCAGATTTACGCTGTTTTACATCACGATCAGGATCATGCAGTGAAATGTAATCGTGACGACGCTTTTCTGGTTTTGCATCGTGTTCAAAGTGGATGGCGATCTCGGTTAATTGCAGGCTATCAATCGTATCGGCTACTACTTGAAGATGAGAGATCGCGTCGTACAGATTCTTGTAACCACTTCGGCTGAGGAACTCTACGACGCGATCAAAATCGCCTCTTGTCAACTCTGTTGGATCAGATGCGCCGCGCTCAAATAAGGGGTTGTACAGCCGCCGTATAGCAATATTGTATGCAGCCACCATCGAAAACTTCAGGCTCCGGGTGCGCTGTAAATACACAATCAGGGCCTTGTTAAAATCTTGGAACACGAGGGGGAGTGGGCCCTTCGCCGGAGAAGGATAGCCCGTTTTTTCGAGTGCTTGTCGGTGCGTCTCGAAGGTGAGCGTATTTTGCTTTCCCCGTTGCGGTAACCAGCCTCCGACGCCCCATAACGATGACGCCCACAGTGTTGAAATCGGTAACGAATGGAAAATCGCTTGTTCTTGTGTAACAAAACCTTCGAGGCGTTGATTTGCTCTAGACAGCGTCATCTGCAGCATCCTCAGTTTGTTGCCGGCAGCGCTCGATCGTAGCGCTAACCGCGAGAATGGTTGTCTGATGCTGGGCCAGGGGCCGGTTGTGAATGATATCACCGGCTAGTTCTGCCATATCAATGAACCGTTGGACCTCTCGCTGGAGCGCATCCTTTACCTGCTCATGGCGGCCGTCAGCAAAGGGGTGGAACTTCTTGCAGGTGTAGCACGCGTATATAGGATTGTAGGGGCAGTGGGTATGGACGGGCAGGGCGCAGGCACCAATATCGCCTATGTACTGCGTATCAATGACGCCTCGGACGGCTCTTTCAGGAGCAGTATCGCGGCGTTGGACGATTTTCCCCGTTAGTAAACTGCGCATGATACGTTGATAGGCCGGGCTCTTCCCCAGTGCTTTCTCTTTGATACGGGCAATGTTGGGGGTGGCCGTTACGTAAGCACGCGCCGCAACCGTGCTGTTGTGTCCGAGCAGTTCGGCAATCATGTCTGCCGGAGTACCCTGATCCGCCAGGCCTTGCCCGAGGTGATGACGCAACAATATGGATACCTGATTCGGCCTATCTATACCAGCTTCACCCAGCTCGTGTTTGAGACCTGAACCGATTTCGCTAACCGAGAGACGCCTTCCACAAGGATTGACAAATAATGGTTCACAGTCGCTACCAAAACGGTGTTGAATTTCTAGAATGTGGCGTGAGATTTTCACCCCCAGGCGCGAGGTTATTTTACGGGGGCGCCGCTCAGGTCTGAGTTGGCCAACTTTTTTGGCCATGGGTAGCCACAGGGTGTAGTACTTCTCGTGATCAGCGCTTTCAATAAACTCAAAATCAGCAATGTCTAGCGAATGAAATTGAATCGATCGAGGTGCGAGTTCGAAACCTAAGTGAAGTACTATATTAAACTGGACATCCTCCCAAGAGTCAGTCAAAGATTGTCGTTCAATGCGTTTAAGCAATAGAATTTCCTCATCGAGTTCCAAGCCTGACTGAGAGAGAAAAATTCGAGAGTAGGGAGATGAGCGTTCGGTTTTGAAGTCCTTGATCTTTAGATAAATATCGTTACTAAATCCGGCAATTCCTCTATCCATTACCCAGCGATAAAGCGTGCGAAAGACGACTACGTACTCTCTTGAGCTGTTCCAACTGTTGAATGCACTAATAATTTCGTCGGCTGCCCAAGGGAATTTCAAGGAAATATCACTTTCCGAAACCCGATGGAGCATTCTGGCGGCCCTATATGCAGTTGAAGGGGAGTATTTCTCTAACATATGTGCCATAAATGCCTTTGCTATTTCGACAAACTCCGAGCTCAACTTTAGACCAGACCAATCAATATTCATTGCCGTTCCGCCGTCGTACCACGTCCAGACGTTCAATCGAGTATCGACATACTTTGGCTGGTCATTAGTGCGAGTCCGAATCGTAACGTAAGCGGGCCCCCTGAACACGTAAGCTGGAAAAGAGGAGGCCGGTGATGCGTGTTCTTGATCGGCTGATTTGGTCACGGCGTACCTCCTTAACTGTCAAGTCGGCTCCAGGCTGCCGAGGTGCGCTGGGCATTGTGGAGGTTGGCCGACTCGGCTAGATAACGACCTGCGTAACGGCGTGGCATAGTCGAGGTCTCAGACCAACCGCAGACTCGCCGTAGTTCGTCCGTGGCCAGCTCGAGGTCATGCCCACGCTTTTCGATCAGGTAAGCCAAAAAGTGGTCTGCAAAGGTGTGGCGAAAGTCATGCGCAGAAAGTGTAGGCAACAATCCTGGATGAGCCAGCTCAATGGTCAGAAACAGCCGATCAAGAACGTTAGACAACGCGCGGATCGACAGCGGGCGGCCACGATCCGAGATGAACAAATAGCGATACAGCAATTTCATCGGTTTACCGTCACGCAGAGGGCGCCGGTCGCTCTGGATATAGCGCTCGTAGACCTCATACAACTGTGCGGAGATGCCTACGGTCCGCCCATGTGTTTTGAGCGCAGGCTCTTCAATGCGCGGGTCGCGGGGATCATGTTCGCGATCATTGATGCTGACATAGGCGTGCTGAGACCCTTTATTGATATCCGTGGTGTAGAGCTTCAGAAGCTCTCCGCGACGGATGCCGGTCTCCAAGAGCAATTCAATCATTAGCCAGTTACGCAGTTGCAAACGTTCTGGGAACGGATTCTCCGCAGCGCCAGGGCGAATCAGTGTGCGAACGATCTGTAGTTGCGTATCTGTCAGGCTGCGGTAACGAGTGCGGTCGGGACGAGCATTGATGATATGGCTCTCAAAGCGCCGCTCAATGACGTCAGCTACATCGGCAAATACCACGTTGATGTCAGCCTGTGTGGCTGAATTCTGACGGGCGCGCGGGATGTAACGGGTGACGCACCAAGACAGGTATTTCTTCAGCAGGCGCAGGTACTGGTCACGTGTTCGTGAACTGATCTGCTGAAAAAGTACAGTGCCAGGTTTGCCGATTCGGGCGATCAGATTATCGGCATGACGGCCACTTTGGAGCCAAATAGCGTAACCGTCCAGCAAAGCCAGAATCGCCTCAAAGTGGCAGGCCAAAATGGCCTCATCGATATCCATATCTCGGCTTTTGGCATAGGCGTAGAAAGCCTGGATCGCGCGCAGGTGCGCCGCAGCCGTGTTGTAAGCGCGGTGCCTGAGTTTGAGTTGGACGTAGATGAACGGAATGAGTATGGGCAACGGCGTCGCATCACCAGCTTGTACAAGCAGCGGTAGTCGTTGACCTGAAGAGAAACGGCACTGAATCAGTTTCATCGACAGCCACCTCATTCAAGGAATCGTCATGAACACTATGGACATGGCCCGTTGAGAGAGTAGACGTCAAATACGAATTCGTCGAATCAGTGACTTACGTGGCTTATGAACATATCTGACATAGCACCTGATTTAACATAATATACATTATGCGTAATACGATGTTACGTCTTGAGGGACAATGCCCACCGGATTTCAGCAGGCAAAACCCCTCTTGGCCATTGGCCAAACCTGCGTCGTCTCAAACCTGAGCGAAACCGCCATCCACGAACATTTCGCTCCCGGTCATAAAGCTGCTTTCTTCCGAAGCCAGGAACAATGGATTCTGGCTTGAGGTGCGCACTAGGCCGAAAAAACAAACCATCCATTTCACTTGCTAGCTTGCAACCCAGGTTTTCATTCTTCAGGATAACGTCCCATTCCAACGTCTGAATAAGGTTCTTCCCATGAAGCTACTGCGCATCTGGCGTGAGCGTCAGGAACGCAAAGCGCTGCGTGCACTGCCGAAGCTTGAGCGTGCAACACACAAACTGCGCAACCGTTATCCGCAATTCAGCTTTGGTATTGGCACCTATGGCGATCTCAAGGTACATGACTGGAATGAAGGAACGACATTGCGCGTAGGCGCTTATACTTCGATTGCCGGCAACGTCGAAGTGTACCTGGGCGGTCATCACCGCATCGACTGGCTAAGCTGTTATCCGTTTCCCGCCAAGGTCGAAGAAGTTGCCTATATTACTGACTTTGGCGGCAGCAATGGCGACGTGGTGATCGGCAATGATTGCTGGATCAGTTCACATGCAAAGATCCTTTCGGGTATCACCATTGGCGACGGCGCCGTTGTGGCGGCCGGCTCGTTGGTGACCAAAGATGTGGCGCCCTATTCAATAGTAGGCGGAAACCCGGCCAAGTTTATCCGTTGGCGTTTTGATGAGCCTGTTCGCCAGGTTTTGGAACAATCCGCCTGGTGGTATTGGCCTGAGAGCGAGGTACGTAGTGTCGCGCATCTGCTGTGCAGCTCTGATATCGAGCCGTTTATCGAGTACTTAAAACAACGTCAATAAGATAACTCGCTCTTGGCTATCGAGCGCTTTAGCCTGGATATACGTCATATGAACCTTCGATTGCGCTGCAGCATGGACGTTATAGCTAAATCCAGCGCCGGGAGCTTCGCAATTTTCCCGGTACTGGATTCGGCCTTATCAGGCCGCAAGTACCATAACGTCAGCGTCATTATGCGTAATACGATGTTACGTCTTGAGGGACAATGCCCACCGGATTTCAGCAGGCAAAACCCCTCTTGGCCATCGGCCAAAACTGCGTCGTCTCAAACCTGAGCGAAACCGCCATCCACGAACATTTCGCTCCCGGTCATAAAGCTGCTTTCTTCCGAAGCCAGGAACAATGCCGCGGCGGCAACTTCTTCCGGCTTGCCGATGCGGCCCAGTGGCAACTGCGTGATCATACCGTCGACGATCGCATCAGCCTGGCCCGTTGTGGCCAATGCCGAATCCAGGCCAGGTGTCGAGATCGGTCCTGGCGAAAGCACGTTGATGCGTATGCCCGTGCCTTTCAAATCCAGCGCCCAGCTCCTGGCGAAATTACGCAGCGCCGCCTTGGTGGCGCTATACACGCTGAATGCCGGCGTACCCATGCTTGCCGTCGTCGAGCCGGTCAGGATCACCGAGCCGCCCGCGCTCATCAGCGGCAAGGCCTTTTGCACGGTGAACAATGTACCTTTGACGTTGATACCAAACGTGCGGTCAAAAGACTCTTCAGTGATCGATCCAATGGGCTGGAAATCCCCAAGCCCTGCATTGGCGAACAGGATGTCGATCCGCCCCTTGTCCGCCTTGATTTGCGTGTAAATACGCTCAAGGTCGTCCAGCCTGGAAATGTCGCCCTGGATCGCAACGGCGTCGTGGCCGATGAGCTGCAACGCCTTGTCCAGTTCCGCCTGACGGCGTCCCACGACAACGACCTGTGCACCTTCATCAGCGAAACGTATGGCAGCGGCCAGTCCGATGCCGCTGTTCCCGCCGGTAATGACTGCAATTTTTCCGATGAGCCTGTTCATGATGGTTTCCCAAGAAAAGTTGAGGCCCAACTGTAGATCCGCGCTTTTAATTTGAATAGTATGCACCTTTTGGTAAGTACCCAATCAGTGAGCACGAGCATGGCCAATAACGCTTTCAGTTGCGGGCTCGACGCGGCCCTTGCAGTCATCGGCGGGAAGTGGAAACCGCTGGTTCTTTATCATCTGGCGAAGGATGTTCACCGTTACGGCGAATTGAGACGCGCCATTGGCGGTGTGACCGATAAGGTATTGATCCAGCAATTGAAAGAACTGGAGCGCGACGAAATCATTGCGCGTATGGACTTTCAGGAGATACCGCCCAAGGTCGAGTATTCCCTCACGCCTTTCGGGCAATCCCTGGCCACTGCGCTGGGCGCGCTGTGCGCCTGGGGGACGGAGCATATGGAAACGGTCGAGCGCATCAGCGAGCGAAGAACAACCGCCCTCGCCCAGCCTTCAGTTTCCTGACGTTACTCAACTCAACTAAATGACTATTTAGTTGAGTTAAATCAATAATTTACATTAAAAACCATCAAAGGCGAAAACGATCGACTGACTGTGAGAGCTCACCTGCCAGCAAGGACAACTCATCCGTCGTCGAGGCCGTTTGTGTTATCACCCGGGTATTGTTTTCCGACATGCCCGCGATCATCTCCACTTGATGGGCAATTTCATTACTGGCCAGGCTCTGCTCGCTGATGGTGCGGGAAATATCGTTCACCAGTTCCGTGGTATTGAGGGTGGCCTGCAGAATCTCGCGGATGGCGCGCTCGACGTCAGCGGTCACCGCCATGCCTTTATCGACTTGGGCGACGCCCTCCTCCATGCTGGTCACCGCCTCCCGGGTGCTTTGCTGGATACGCCCGACCATGCTGGCGATTTCCTGGGTGGATGCACTGGTGCGTCCGGCCAGGCTGCGCACTTCATCGGCGACCACCGCAAAACCACGCCCCTGCTCACCGGCGCGAGCGGCCTCAATCGCGGCGTTCAGGGCCAATAGGTTGGTTTGGTCGGCGATCCCCTTGATGACCTGGATAATGCTGAAGATCGCTTCGGATTCCTTGTCCAGTGTACGGATCACCAAGGCCGACTGCTGCGCTGAACGGGCAATGCCGTCCATGTCACTGACGACCTGGTGAATCACCCGCCCACCATCGGTGGCCAAGGCTTGCGCCTGGTTGGCCATGGTCAGGGCTCGTCCGGCATGGCGGGTGATTTCCTCAATACTGGCGGTCATTTCACTCGCCGCTGCGGCCATGGTACTGGCGGCGGCGCTCTGCTGTTGGCTACTGCCTGACACCTGATGGCAGCCATGGCTCAGTTGCTCGCTCATGCCATTGACGCCCTGGGCATTGCTGCGCACCACTTCGATCATGCCGCGCAAATCCCGCTGCATTGTGGCGAGGCTACGGATCAGCGCGCTGGCTTCGTCCTTGCGTTTGGGCTCGATAATCGGCTCGCTCAAGTTGCCATGGGCAATGCTGTCGGCAATACGGCTGGCGGCCTGTAACGGCCCCATAATGCTCAGGGTGACCCAGCGCCCCTGCGCCAGGAGCAGCAAAAGACTGGCAATCAATACCGCGCCCAGGGTGAAGTTGGCGTTGCTGATAGTCTGGCGCGTCTCGCTGCCGGTTTGTTGGGTGTTGTTTTCGATCAGGCCACTCAAGGTCGCCATCTGTTCTTCCAACTGGCTGAAAATGCTGTTGAACGCGCCCAGATCGGCACGAGCAGCCTCTGGATTCTCCAAGGCCAGCGCGACGATACGCTCGCTGGCGCTGATATAGGTGTCGAGACTCGGTTTGATTTTTTCCAGGGCGGCCTTGAGCGTGTCATCCAGCGGCAGCTTGAGGTTATCTCCCAATACCTGCCGGAAGTGTTCGGCATGCTCGTTCAGCGAGGCAGTGACCTCGGCTTTGGTGCTGGTGCTTTTGCCCAACCCCACCAACATCGCCGACAACACGTCGGCGCGCAGGGCGTCGTGCATCATGTCGGCTTCCATATGGTTGCGCAGCACCGTCATGCTGACCTCGTTGTCCCGCACGGCATCGCTCATCTGGTTATTCCCCAGATAACTGGCCAGGCTCATGATCAGGGCGGTGATCAACCCGGTCGCAATCAACAACATCAAGCGTAGTTTGATCGTCATGCTGGTTTTCCCCATAGCCTGGACCGCCGGTTGGTAGCCCTACCGCTTGAACATCACTGAACACGTTATCGGCTGAAGCTCTATGTTATTGAAGCCTAAGTTCGAGCAACTGCGCGGTTTACCTCAAAGCCGGTGCAGCGGCTTGTTTGCAGGGAAGCGGTTCTTTAAGCTGATCGGCCTTTGCTTCGCCCGGAACTGCCATGCCCAAACGTATCGCCCACCTCGCCGTGCTGTTGGGCCTGATCACCGCCGTCGGCCCCTTCGCCATCGATATCTACCTGCCCGCGCTACCGACCTTGGGTGCCAGCCTGAGCGCTTCGCCTTCGGCAGTGCAGATGAGCCTCACGGTGTTCTTCATGATCATTGGTGTGTGCCAGTTGTTCTATGGCCCGATCAGCGACGTATTCGGGCGCAAGCTGCCGATCTACGCCGGCCTGTTGATCTTCGCCGTGGGCAGTATCGGTTGTGCCTTGGCGCCGAGCATTGAAGTATTGATTGGTTTTCGCGCGGTTCAGGCCTTTGGTGCGTGTGCCGGGATGGTGATTCCCCGGGCGATTGTGCGCGACCTGTACACCGGCCATGAGGCCGCGCGCCTGATGGCATTGCTGATGCTGGTAATGAGTGTGTCGCCGATCCTGGCCCCGCTGGCCGGTAGCCTGGTCATCTCGCTCTGGAGTTGGCGCGAGGTATTCGTGGTACTTGCCGTGGTGGCGCTGCTCTGCCTGGTGATGACCATCGTGCAACTGCCCGAAACCCACCCCGCCGAACGCCGGCTGGGCAAGACCCTGGGCAGCGCGTTCGGCAGCTACGGCGCCCTGCTGCGCGACCCGGTGTTCACCGGGTTGTCGGTGGTGTGCGGGTTTGGCCTGGCGACGTTCTTCGTGTTTATCGGCAGCGCACCGTTCGTATATATCGAGTATTTCGGCCTGACGCCGACCCAATTCAGCCTGTGCTTTGCGCTGAACGCGGCCTCGTTCTTTGCCATGAGCCAACTCACCGCACGCCTGAGCGCACGCTTTGGCCTGGCGCCGTTGATTCGCTGGTCGGTGGTGGCGGTAGCGGCGGTCATGCTCGTGTTGGCCACCACCACGCTGTGGGGCAGCCACTTGGCCTTGATGATGACGCTGCTGTTTATCGGTTTTGGCTTTCTCGGCTTGCTGTTGCCGGCCGCCGGGGTGCTGTCCCTGGAGGATCATGGCGCGGTGGCCGGTTCTGCGTCAGCCCTGCTCGGTGCCATTCAGATGATCACCGCGGCCGCGTCCATGACCCTGGTCGGGTTGTTTGCAGACCACACCCCGGCCCCCATGCTACTCGGTATCGCGCTGTGTGCCGTGGCCGCAATGCTCACCACTTTATGGACCTTGCGCCGTCTGCCGGCACACTTGCGCTCCAGTGGCCTGCCTTCGCCGTAACCATTCGTCGGGCCTGGAAGGCATCCATTACAACTATCGCGGGCGGGCAAACACCTAATTCCATAGCACCCTTAAACAGCTACGGAGTTTGAAATGACCGACTACCCTCGCCCGCCTTTCGCCCCTCAAGCCCAATCGGTACCCGGCTCCCAGAAAAAAATGGACCCGTACCCCGACTGCGGCGAGCAGAGCTACAACGGCTCAGGCCGGCTGGCGAATAAAATCGCCCTGATTACCGGTGCCGACAGCGGTATTGGCCGCGCCGTGGCCATCGCATTTGCCCGCGAAGGCGCCGATGTGGCGATCGCCTACCTGGACGAACATGAAGATGCCCGTGAAACCGCACGCTGGGTCGAGGAAGCCGGTCGCCAGTGCCTGTTGTTGCCCGGTGACATCGCGCAAAAGGCCAACTGCCAGGCGCTGGTCGACAAGACTGTCGAACAGTTCGGTCGCATCGATGTGCTGGTGAACAATGCTGCCTTCCAGATGACCCACGAAACCCTCGAAGAAATCGAGGATGAAGAGTGGGTCAAGACCTTCGATATCAACATCACCGCGATGTTTCGTATCTGCAAGGCTGCCCTGCCCCATATGAAGGCCGGCAGTTCGATCATCAACACCAGTTCAGTCAATTCCGACATGCCCAAGCCGACGTTGCTGGCCTATGCCGCCACCAAAGGCGCGATAGCCAACTTCACCGGTGGCCTGGCGCAGTTGCTGGGCAGCAAGGGTATTCGCGTCAACAGCGTCGCACCCGGCCCAATCTGGACGCCGTTGATCGTGGCGACCATGCCCGATGAAGATGTGCAGAGTTTTGGCAGCGAAACACCGCTGGGCCGTCCTGGGCAACCGGTAGAGGTGGCGCCGATCTATGTGCTGCTGGCCTCGGACGAAGCCAGCTACATATCGGGCTCCCGTTACGCCGTCACCGGCGGTAAACCGATCCTCTGATCCTGCACATTACCCGGTGGGAGAGGCTTGCTCCCTCCCACACGGTTGAACAGTGCGCTGATCGTTTACAAATCAAACCGGTCCACCGCCCGCCGCCGCTCGTTGTCGTCACGCACGTCATAACTGGCGGTGGTCTGGATATTGGTGTGGTGCGCCAGTTTCTGTGCGATCGACAGGTCGTGCTCTTCGATCACCCGCGTGATAAACGAGCGGCGGAAATCGTGGGGCATTATCTTCACGCCGACCTGCTCACCGCGCTGACGGGCAATGTAGTAAATCGCGTGCTTGGTGATGCGCTCGCGTGTGATATGGCTGCCCCGACGGATGCGGTTGAAGAGAAAGGTATCGTCTTGTTCACCTTCCTTGAGCTGTTCGCGGCGAAACGCCAGCCAGGCCTGCAACTTGGCGAAAGCCCAGTCTGGCGCGTACTTGACCAGCTCCTTGTTGCCCTTGCCGATCACCCGCAAGCTGCGTTCCTGGAAATTGATCTGCCCCAGGTCGAGGTTGACCGATTCCGACTTGCGCATACCTGAACCGTAAAGGATGCCGATCACAGCGGCATCGCGCAGGCCCTGGGGGCGCGGGTCGGCGGCGCAGACTTCCATCATTTCGCGGATCAGCGTGCGTCGCAGGTTGCGCCCCTGGCCCAGGCGGCTGCCAGGAGTCGCCTTGACCGAACGCATCTTCAACAGATGCTCCTGGCTGATCAGGCTGATGCGCCAGGCTTCGTTCATCACCCCGCGCACCGCGTTCACATACAACGATGAGGTATTGGGGGCATAGCCGTCCTCGCGCAAGGCAGCGACGAGCGCGATCACGTGTTCAGGTTGCAGCAGGTGCCAGTCAATGTCTTCGAGGTTGATGTCCTCGTACCCCAGGCGGTCGGCTGCGTCTTGCAGCACATAGCGCATGGTCAATTGGCTGGAGGGGGCCAGGCGAGTGAGATAGAGGGTCAGTGGATTGCGGATAGACTCAGTCAAGGTAGATCAGCCTTTGGATTAAATACCTCGATCAAGTCATTGTTAAATCGAGGTATTTAGTGAATGGCGAGGGGCGAGTCTAACGCAGGACCCGCCCGCCTGCCACATCACGGGGCCGTTTCGTCATCCTCGGTGGGTTCCTGAGGCTGAGGTAGGGTCTGGGACTGGCTCCACTCGGCATCCTGCTTCTGCATCAGCGCAAACCAGTGCTGGCGCATGAACGTCAGGTAGTTCTCCGGCGCCTTGGCAAAATCCTTCTCGTCGGTATAGCAACCCGGCAACGGCAGCTCGGTACCCTGCTCCTTATACTGGCTGACCAGCGCCTGTTGCCCGGCTACGCTGCAGTCCTTGGGCAACGGCATGCCGCGCAGTGCGCCGGCCTCTTCGTCCCACCAGCTTGCGCCGTAGCGGTCGACACCGCGCAAACGGTACTTCTGCGACTTGCCCACATGCATGATCAGCTTGAATTCGTTAGGGCTGACATCGCTGGTGCAGGTACGCGAGTAACCCACGGTAGCCTGGGTGAGGCCGTCGCCGGCCAGGTCGGTGACCTTGGTGGCAGCCATGTCGAAGTGCAACGCCGCGTCGAACTCACAATGCTGTACATCGTCGTAGAGCATCCACATGCGTTTGGGGCGGTCGCCATCGATCAGGTATTGGGCTGCATAGACAAATGCCGATTGGGTGCCATCGTCCTCGCGTTCATTGAGTTGTTCGGCGAGCACCAGCAGGTTCTTGCCCTGACGGTCGTCCCATGTATAGGCGGCAACCTGCTTACCACGGACTTCAACGCCCTCCGGCACCTGGGTGACCGGGGTCAGCGCCACCCCCTCATCGGCCTGCACGGTCGTGATACACGCCATCGTCATCAACAAGCCCATCAACGCGGGCCGCAACTGGCCACGCAAAAGCTGCACGCTATTCATCCGAGTACCCTGGCAAGAGATGGCTTACTTTACCGGCACTTGAGCGGCAATGCAGAGAAGATTGTTGAATAAATTCGGCGGTCGAAGCCGTTGTTTGCCCGCAGGCTCCCATCAGCGGCCAACACGCGTCTATTTCGCGGATTTACCGCACGGCTCAACACGTTAGGTACCTAGCTGAACCCTAGCTGTCTACCTGTCAAATAAACGAGTTTTTCATCAGGCTTTCATATTCGTACAACATTTTTACGCTTAATCTTGGGTTCACGGACTTGAGAGCAAACCGCGCTTTACGGACTAACTAGTTGATTACCCTTTACCTTTGCGCAAAACGGTCTTTACTCCAGTTCACTTAGGAAGAACACACGGTCAGCCTTCAGGACGTTGAATGAACACCACGCACCCCACTGCCTTTTGATCAGTTGCCTGCATTTTCGCCCACTGATTGCTGCTGTTTTCACGCACCAAGCTGATCTAACCCCGAGGTCATGAATCTTTGAAACCCTACCCTATTCATTGTGTGTCGATCGTTATTCCGGTCTACAACGAACAAGAGAGCCTGCCTGAATTGCTGCGTCGCACCACCGCAGCCTGCAAGCAACTGGCCTACGAATACGAAATCATCCTGGTGGATGACGGTAGCCGTGACAAATCCGCCCAGTTGCTGGAAAACGCCGCCGAAGAAGACGGTAGCAACGTGGTGGCGGTGATCCTTAACCGCAACTACGGCCAGCATGCGGCGATCATGGCTGGTTTCGAGCAGTGCCGCGGCGACGTGGTGATTACCCTCGACGCCGACCTGCAGAACCCGCCGGAAGAAATCCCGCGCCTGGTGGAACAAGCCGCCCTGGGTTACGACGTGGTCGCCACCGTGCGCAACAATCGCCAGGACTCGGCCTTCCGCCGCTGGCCTTCGCGCCTGATCAACCTGGCTGTGCAACGCTCCACCGGTGTGGCCATGACTGACTACGGCTGCATGCTGCGCGCGTACCGCCGCACCATCGTCGACGCCATGCTTGCCTGCCGCGAGCGCAGCACCTTTATCCCGATCCTGGCCAACGGGTTTGCCCGCCACACCACGGAAATCCTCGTAAACCACGCCGAGCGCGAGCACGGCGAATCCAAATACAGTGCCATGCGCCTGATCAGCCTGATGTTCGATCTGCTGACCTGCATGACCACCACCCCGCTGCGCCTGCTGTCTATTGTCGGCTTCTGCCTGGCGGGCCTGGGCGGGCTGTTCGCATTTGCGCTGATCATCCTGCGCCTGGCCTTCGGTGCCCAATGGGCCGGTGATGGCACCTTCGTGCTGTTTGCGGTGCTCTTCGTGTTCACCGGCGGCCAGTTCATCGGCATGGGCCTCTTGGGTGAATACCTGGGCCGCATGTACAGCGATGTGCGCGCCCGCCCTCGGTTCTTTATTGAAAAAGTGCTGCGCAACCAACCGGCAGCACCGGCACCCGTGGTCGTCGTCGACGGCCTGGCGTCCTCCCATACCACCACTACTTCTCCTTCCGATCAGGTTTCGTCATGAATTCAAAAGCCGTTGTATTCGCTTATCACGATATTGGCTGTGCTGGCATTGAAGCCTTGCTGACGGCTGGCTACGACATTGCTGCCGTGTTCACCCATGCCGATGACCCCAAGGAAAACAATTTCTACGGTTCCGTCGCGCAACTGTGCGCCCGCAACGGCATCCCGGTGCATGCACCGGAAGACGCCAACCACCCGCTGTGGATCGAGCGCATCGCCAAGCTCAACCCGGACTTCATCTTCTCGTTCTACTACCGCAACCTGCTCAGCGAAGCCCTGTTGGCCACCGCCAGCAAAGGCGCGTTCAACCTGCACGGTTCGCTGTTGCCGAAATACCGTGGCCGCGCACCGGCCAACTGGGTACTGGTCAAGGGCGAAACCGAAACCGGCGTGACCCTGCACCGCATGGTCAAGCGTGCCGACGCTGGCGCTATCCTCGCCCAGCAGAAAGTCACGATCGAGCGCACCGACACCGGCCTGACCCTGCACGCCAAACTGCGTGACGCCGCCACCAACCTGCTGCGCGATGCCCTGCCACAACTGGCCGCGGGCAAGCTGACTGAAACCGCCCAGGACGAAAGCCAGGCTACCTATTTTGGCCGCCGTACCGCCGCTGATGGCAAGCTGGAGTGGAAAAAGCCGGCTGAAGAACTGTTCAACCTGGTGCGTGCCGTGACCCAGCCTTACCCAGGCGCCTTCTGCGCCGTGGGCGAGCACAAGCTGATCGTGTGGCAAGCCGAAGTCGTCAAGGGCAACGAAGGCCTGGCGCCCGGCCGCGTGATCAGCGTCAACCCGCTGCGCATCGCCTGCGGCGAAGACTCCCTGGTGGTCAAGTTCGGCCAGCGCAATGACAACGGCCTGTACCTGGCCGGCCCGTCCCTGGCCAACGAATTGGGCCTGGTCGACGGCTCCGTCCTGCGCGGCGCCGAATCCGGCCGCAAGCCACGTCGTACCCGTGTACTGATCCTAGGCGTGAACGGCTTTATCGGTAACCACCTGTCCGAGCGCCTGCTGCGTGACGACCGCTACGAGGTCTACGGCCTGGATATCGGCTCCGACGCCATCGAGCGCCTGCGCAGCCACCCGAACTTCCATTACGTGGAAGGCGATATCAGCATCCACACCGAGTGGATCGAGTACCACATCAAGAAGTGCGACGTCGTCCTGCCGCTCGTGGCCATCGCCACTCCGATCGAATACACCCGCAACCCGCTGCGCGTGTTCGAGCTGGACTTCGAAGAAAACCTCAAGCTGGTGCGCTACTGCGTCAAGTACAACAAGCGCGTGATCTTCCCATCGACCTCCGAAGTCTATGGCATGTGCCAGGACCAGTACTTCGACGAAGACACCTCCAACCTGGTGGTCGGCCCGGTCAACAAGCAACGCTGGATCTACTCGGTCTCCAAGCAACTGCTCGACCGCGTCATCTGGGCCTACGGCGACAAGGGCCTGAAATTCACCCTGTTCCGTCCGTTCAACTGGATGGGGCCACGCCTGGACCGCCTGGATTCGGCGCGTATCGGCAGCTCCCGTGCGATCACCCAGTTGATCCTGAACCTGGTGGAAGGCACCCCGATCCGTCTGTTCGACGGTGGCGAGCAAAAACGTTGCTTCACTGACATCGCCGACGGTATCGAAGCCCTGGCCCGTATCATTGATAACGACAACGGTGTCTGCGATAGCCAGATCATCAACATCGGCAACCCGGAAAACGAAGCCAGCATCCGTCAACTGGGCGAAGAACTGTTGCGTCAGTTCGAAGCTCACCCGCTGCGCAGCAACTTCCCTCCGTTCGCCGGTTTCCGCGACGTAGAGAGCAAGGCGTTCTACGGCACCGGTTACCAGGACGTGGCGCACCGCAAGCCAAGCATCGAAAACGCCAAGCGCCTGTTGAACTGGGAGCCAACCGTTGAGATGAGCGAGACCATCGGCAACACCCTCGACTTCTTCCTGAAAGAAGCCATGCTCGAAATCGCGGACAAGAAGTAATGCAGGCAGGTCTTCGCATTGATGTCGACACCTACCGTGGCACCCGTGAAGGTGTGCCGCGGTTGCTCGAATCCCTGGATGAAGCCGGGGTGAAAGCGACGTTCTTCTTCAGTGTTGGGCCGGACAACATGGGGCGCCACTTGTGGCGCCTCATCCGCCCGCAGTTCCTGTGGAAGATGCTGCGTTCCAATGCCGTAGGCCTGTATGGCCTGGATATCTTGCTGGCCGGCACCGCCTGGCCGGGCAAGCCGATCGGTCGTGACCTGGGGCACTTGATGCGCCAGGCCAAGGCCGCCGGGCACGAAGTCGGCCTGCACGCCTGGGATCACCACGGTTGGCAGGCCAACACCGGGCGCTGGAGTGAGGCACAACTAGTGGAGCAGATCCGCCGTGGCGTCGACACCCTCAGCGATATCCTCGGTGAACGCATCGACTGTTCAGCGGCGGCCGGTTGGCGTGCCGATGAACGCGTGGTGCAAGCCAAGCAAGGCTTCAACTTTCGCTACAACAGCGATTGCCGGGGCACCAGCCTGTTTCGACCGACATTGGCCGATGGCAGCGCGGGCACCCCACAAATTCCGGTAGACCTGCCGACCTTCGACGAAGTCGTCGGGCCGGTGGTGGCTGCCAAGGACTTCAACCGCTTCATCCTCGACCGCTTTGCCGAGTCGAAGCTGAACGTCTACACGATCCACGCAGAAGTAGAAGGGATTCTGATGGCCAATGATTTTCGCCAGTTGCTGGCCCAGGCAGGGCAGCGCGGCATCGACTTCAAACCCCTGGGCGACTTGTTGCCCGCGGACCTGACCACCCTGCCCCAGCAACACCTGGTGCGTGGCGCCCTGAGTGGGCGTGAGGGCTGGCTTGGAGTGCAACAGGCATGATCCGCCGTTGGGCGCTGCCCCTGCTACTGTTGGCGTTCGGTGTGTTTTATCTGCTGCCGCTGGCCACCCATGGCCTGTGGATTCCGGATGAAACCCGCTACGCGCAGATCAGCCAGGAAATGCTGCTGACCGGCAAGTGGGCCTCGCCGCACTTCATGGGCATTCGCTATTTCGAAAAGCCGGCCGCCGGTTACTGGATGATCGCGCTGGGCCAGGCGATCTTTGGGCAGAACCTGTTCGGCGTACGCTTTGCCTCAGCGTTTAGCACCGGCTTGAGCATCCTGCTGGTGTACCTGGTGTCGCGCCGGCTGTGGAATGACCCGCACAAGAGCCTGGTCAGTACCGTGCTCTACATGAGCTTTGTCAGCGTCGCCGCCCTGGGCGGTTACGCCAACCTGGACCCGCAGTTCACCTTCTGGGTCAACCTGACAGGCGTGGCGCTGTGGTTCTGCTTCGATAGCACCACGCGTAACGGTCGCCTGGGCGCCTGGGCATTGCTGGGCCTGGCCTGCGGCATGGGTTTTATGACCAAGGGTTTTCTGGCGTGGCTGCTGCCCGTGCTGATCGCCCTGCCCTACGCAATCTGGCAAAAACGCTTTCGCGAGCTGCTCGGCTACGGCGTGGTCGCCGTGGCCGTGGCCATCGTCGTCAGCTTGCCCTGGGCGTTGGCCGTACACTCGCAGGAGCCGGATTACTGGAACTTCTTCTTCTGGCACGAGCATATCCAGCGCTTCGCCGGCGAGGACGCCCAGCACGCCGAGCCATTCTGGTACTACCTGCCGCTGCTGCTAGCCTTCTCGTTGCCGTGGATGGCATTGCTGCCGGCTACGCTCAAGCAGGCCTGGCTGGAAAAACGTACCCCCAGGATCGCCTTCCTGTTGTTGTGGTTGCTGATGCCGCTGGCGTTCTTCAGCCTGGCCAAGGGCAAGCTGCCGTCCTACATCATGCCGTGCCTGCTGCCGCTGGCCTTGCTGATGGGCAACGCCCTGGCCGATAAACTGGCTCAGGGTCGCGACCGCGCCTTGCGCATCAATGGCTGGCTGAACCTGGTGATCGGGGTCGTGGCGCTGCTGGCGTTGACCTGGCTTCAACTGAAAAAACCGGTGTACGAGCACGGCCAGGAAACCCTGAGCCTGGTGCTGGTATTCGTTTTCCTGTTCGGTTGGATCATCGTCAACCTGCTGCAAGCCGCGCGCCCGCTGAAATGGTGGGCGGCACCGGTGCTTGGCAGCTGGCTGCTGGTGGCGTTGGCCCCGGCTGCGCTGCCCCATTCGGTGGTGTACAACAAGACCCCGGACCAATTCATCATCGATCACCTGCCGGCCCTTCAACCGGCTGCCGCGTTGCTGAGCAATGACCTGGGAGCGGCATCGGCCCTGGCATGGCGCCTGCAACGCCCCGACGTCACCCTCTATAACACCGTCGGCGAAGTGAAATACGGCCTCGCCTACCCGGACGCCACCCATCACAAGGTCGACATGACCCAGGTCAAGCAATGGATGAGCGATGCGCGTAAAAAAGGCGTAGTCGGCGTGGTGATGCGCGTTAAAGGCGAGGATGAAATAGCCGAGGTTGCGTTACTGCCTAAAGACGGCCAGCGCTTTGAGCAAGGCAATCTTGTGATTCTGATCTTCCCGCAGGTTACGCCATGATCACCCTGCTGCTGTTGTTGAGCGCCTGCCTGCTCACCTGCATGGGCCAGGTCTCGCAGAAGTTTGCCGTGGAAAGCTGGCGCGACCAGCCCGACGGCTGGGCGCTGAAACTGCGTTCACCCTGGCTGTGGGCTGCCCTGCTGTGCCTGGGCTTCGGCCTGCTGGTGTGGTTGCTGGTGCTGCAGCGCCTGGAGGTCGGAGTGGCTTACCCGATGCTGAGCCTGAACTTTGTGCTGGTCACACTGATGGCGCGCTTTGTGTTCAAAGAGCACATCGACAGCCGCCATTGGCTGGGCGTGGCATTGGTGATTGCCGGTGTCGTGCTGCTGGGGCGTCAGGTATGAGCCGGGCGCAAGGTTTTGCCCTGGCCCTGGGCAGTGTCGGCCTGGTCAGCGCCGCCCAGTTGGGCATGCGCTGGAGCATGACGCGCCTGCCCCTGCCCAACGAATGGCTCACCACCACCATCGACCTGTCTGCCCTGGGCGTAGTGATCCTGGCGATCATCGCCTATGCGCTATCGATGCTCTGCTGGCTCGGCGCGCTTAAACACCTGCCCCTGGGCCGCGCCTATTCGCTGCTCAGCATCAGCTACGCGCTGGTGTACCTGCTGGCAGCCAGCCTGCCGGTGTTCAACGAACATTTTTCGCTTTCAAAAACCCTGGGGGTGGCCTTGGTCATCCTCGGAGTACTGGTTATCAACTCTCGCCGTGCTAGCGCTGCAAGCCCCAGGAATGCCCCATGAAAATCAGTGTATTTGGTAGTGGTTACGTCGGTCTGGTGCAGGCCACCGTATTAGCCGAAGTCGGTCACGATGTCATCTGCATGGACGTTGATCAGAACAAGGTCAAGCTGCTGCAGCAGGGCCATGTGAGCATTTTCGAGCCAGGGTTGGCAGCGATGGTCAAGGAGAACCTGGAAAGCGGTCGACTGAACTTCACCTATGACGAAAAACTCGCCGTCGAACATGGTGAAGTGCTGTTTATCGCCGTGGGTACGCCGTCTGATGAAGACGGTTCTGCCGATTTGAAATACGTGCTGTCGGTGGGCGACGCAGTTGCCCGTCATCGCATCGAACCGGTGATCCTGGTGGAAAAATCCACCGTTCCCGTCGGCACCGGCGACACTTTGCGCGCCCATATCGAGAAAGCCCTGCACCTGGCTGGCCGGCACCTGGAGTTCGATATCGTCTCCAACCCGGAATTCCTCAAGGAAGGCTCGGCGGTTGCCGACTGCCGCCGCCCGGACCGGATCATCATCGGCTGCGAGCGCGAAGAAGTGCGCGATGTCATGCGCGACCTGTACGCGCCGTTCAACCGCAACCACGACCGCATCATCTTCATGGACCTGCGCAGCGCCGAACTGACCAAGTACGCCGCCAACTGCATGCTGGCCACCAAGATCAGCTTTATCAACCAGATCGCCGAGCTGGCCGAACACCTGGGGGCGGACATCGAAGCCGTGCGCCTGGGCATTGGCGCCGACTCACGGATTGGCTACCACTTCATCTACCCGGGGTGCGGCTACGGCGGCTCGTGCTTCCCCAAGGACATGCGTGCTCTGATCCACAGCGCCAAGCAGGCCAACTGCTCCAGCGACCTGCTGGAAGCCGTGGAAGCCATCAACCAGCGCCAGAAGAGCAAGCTGTACGAGCGCGTCAATGCCTTCTTCAAGGGCAACCTGCGTGGCAAGACCTTCGCGCTGTGGGGCCTGGCCTTCAAGCCCAACACCGACGACATGCGTGACGCCCCAAGCCGCGTGCTGATGGAAGCACTGTGGGCCGCCGGCGCCAATGTGCGCGCCTTTGACCCGGAAGCCATGCAGGAAACCCAACGCATCTACGGCGATGACCCGCGCCTGATGCTGATGGGCACCCCCGAATCCACCCTGAGTGGCGCCGATGCGCTGATTGTCTGCACCGAATGGCAGCAGTTCAAGGCACCGGACTTCGACCTGATCCACCAGCGCCTGAAAACCCCAGTGATCTTCGACGGCCGCAACTTGTACGACGGCGAGCGCCTGGCACGCAAAGGCTTCCAGTATTTCCCAATGGGCCGTGGCGACTCCTGCCAGTTGCCGATTCCCCAGCAGCAGTGGGTACCGCAGGTTGTGGAAGCCTGAGACGTGAACAAAGCTCAAGCGCCCCTGCTCACTGCAACGATTCGCCGACAGTCCCTTGGCTTGGGGCTGCTGGCGTTGCTGTTGTTCATTGCCGGCAACTGGCACCAGGCTATCATCGGCTTTGACTCGCGCTTCGTAGTGTTCGCCCAGGAGATGCTGCGCCATGGGCCAAGCTTCTTCCCCACGACCTACGGGCAACCCTACGCCGACTACCTGGCGACCTCGACACTGATGACCTGGCTGCTGTCCTTGCCCTTGGGCCAGGTCAACAGCTTCACGGCCTGGTTGCCAACGTCCATTGCTTCGGCGCTGATTGTCATGCTGGTGTACCGCCTGACGGCGCCGTACTCCCAGCGCTGGGGCCTGTTGAGCGTAGCGATGTTGCTGCTCAGCAGCACCTTCATCAGCGAAACCCGCGCCGTTTCCTTGGACCAGATGCTCGCGGCTGTCGCCCTGGCAGTCTTCTACCTGGGCTATGCCCATGATCACTTCGGTGCGGGCAAGCGCCTGCACTGGCTGTATCTGCTTTTGCTCGTGGGGTTTGCGATTCGCGGGCCGATCGGCCTGGTGATCCCTACGGGCGTGCTGTGCAGCTACTACCTGATCAACCGGCAATGGCGCCAGCTGTTCAGCTTTGGCTTCCTGGCCCTGGCCCTGCTGGTGGCGTGTGTCGGCCTGCTGTTGCTGCTGGCCAAGCTCAGTGGCGGCGAAGTGTTCATGCAAGACGTGATCCGCATGCAGTTCATGGGGCGCATGGATGGCAGTGAAGGCTCCAGCGGTGTGCTGTATTACTTCACCAGTTCCATGGGCAATTACGCGCTGGCCTACCCGTTGGCCTTGCTGGTGCTGCTCGCGGTGGCGATAGGAGGACGGCGCGCGCCGGATCCAGCCCTGCAGTTGGTGCTGTATTGCGCGGCGGCGGGCCTGCTGGTGATGCTCGGCTTGTCGGTTCCCCAGGCCAAGAAGGCGCGGTATGTGCTGCCGATGCTGCCGATGGCGGCAATAATTGCGGCGTATCCGTTCCAGGTGACGCAGGGCCGCCTGTTTGGCTGGTTGCGCGGCCTGATGCTGGGGCTTTGGACGCTGCTGCCGGGGCTGCTGATCGTCGGCCTGTGGCTGGCACGCCCACGCTATCCCGAGCAATTGAGTCATCTTGGCGGCGTCTTCGGCATACTTGGCGTGCTGCAGGTACTGGCGCTGCTGGCGCTATTCAAGTCACGGCTGCGCTCACTCGCGCCTGCCTTGACCGCGGTGCTGGCGGTATGGAGCACTTACATTCTGGTGGTCGAACCGCTGGAGCGCAGCCTCTACGACACCCGCACCTTCAGCCTTGCTGTTCAGGCGCAGGTCAAGCAGCAACCGGCGCCTGTCGTGCTGCATGCCCTGGGCAAGGACGCCAAGGCGATCAAATTGATCGTCAACCTTGATTGCGACCGGGTACCGCTGTTTACCCAACTGCCTGCCGAACTGGCGACGATCCAGGGGCCAGCATGGCTGGTGATGAGCAAAGCTGACTTTGAAGAGCTGCAAGACCCGCGTTTTCGTTCGATCACGCCAACGCTCACCGGCGAGTTCGACAAGAACCCCTACGTGCTGCTGCACCTGTCCAAAACCATCCAACCGTGACGCTGCCGGCTTCGGCCGGCACTTCCCGGAAAACTCCTACACAACTATGGGTAATGGCGCGTGGCGCTCCCCTTCCCCGTGCTCGAAGCCCAGCGGTAAACTCGCTCGTCAAAGGCGGTAACTATTTGCCACGCCTTGATCGAATGGATAACGACAAGGACGCTATCAGCCGCAGGCAACCCAGTGGCGTACCTCATTAAAAAGGATGATGCCGTGCGCGATGACTTATTGCTTGATGCTCCTTTTCCGTTGACGCATGAGCACGTCCATCTCGGCTACATCCCCATCCCCAGGCTGGAACGCCTCATGGAATTGCGTAACGCCCTGGTGGCGCTGAAAGGTCCATTGTCCAACGACCCCAAGGTGCGCGAAAACCTGCAGGAACGGCTCTTGAGCGATGAACTGCATAATCGCATCCTCGGCCAGGTCTGCCAGGCCCCCACTCCTTCGCCGCAGCTCAACTGAGTTCATCATTATTGAACTTAACCTTCATTAATATGCATTGGCGACCTTGCATCAGGGCCGGCACACTACGCAGGTTCCTCCCCCAAATGTTGGAACGTTCAAAGGGCTTTTCCGGGCAACCAGGCAAGCCTTTTTTTTCGCCTGCTGTTGACGGACCCTTTCTCAATGCTTGCTCGCTGGTTACCTGCTGCTATCAATACCCGCCCCGCCGAATGGAGCCGTGCCGCGATTGGCATGGCCCTGGGCACCCTGCTCAGTGTCTGGGTATGCGCCCAAGTATTTGGCATGGAAGTCGCCCTGCACTTGCTGGGGCCTCTGGGCGCTTCGGCAGTGTTGCTGTTCGCCGTCTCATCCGGGGCGCTGGCGCAGCCGTGGTCGATCATTGGCAGCTACCTGTGTGCCGCAGTGGTCGCGCTGTTGGTTGCTCGGGTACTGGGGCGCACCCTGGGCAGCGCCTGCCTGGCGGCGGGCATGACCGTCATCCTGATCTGCTGGCTGCGCTGCCTGCACCCGCCGGCGGGCGGCCTGGCGATGACCCTGGTACTGGCCGACCCCAGCTCGGCGGCCCTCGGCTGGCAGGAACTGCCGGCGGTCATGCTCGGCGCCGCTGCCTTACTCATGTGCGCGCTGGCCTACAACAACGCCACACGCACGCGCTATCCCAAGGGCGCGACCGAGGTACCGGGCATCTTCACGAATAAGTCTCAGGCAGCAAGAGACCCATCGATCACCGCCGCCGACCTCAAGCTGGCGTTAGCCGACATGGAGCAGTTCTACGACATCGAGCCCTCCGAGCTGGAACAGCTGATCCACGCTGCCGAAAGCCATGCGCGGCGCAGAAGTATCGGCCAAGTGTTGGCGAGTCGCGTGGAGTAGGCGCATTCACGACGAATGGTGTTTACGCCCGTGTGTGATGGGCTAAGGTTGTACAAACCACTTGTTGTTGTCTGCTTTTCTCTGAATTCTGGATCGCCGTAAACCAGTAGCGAAGACATTGGATCGTCTGGCTATCAATGGGTGCTCACAGAGCGGTGATACAGGTCAAGGCTTTCCCGGTTCCGCTCTCATCGTCGTTCCACATGCTGGCCCTCCTGCTCAAGTGTTTTGAATGCTCCATTCAAACCTGGTGAGGATCCATCGTGGACGACCACTTGCAGAAGGTGCTGCGCGCGCCGCTTTTCGACCCCCGACAGCGTTATCACCTGCCCCTTAGAGCCTACATGGACCTGACGATCAGGCGCATGCATGCGATTTTCGATGCGGGGCTGATCAACAACGACATGTGGCTCGGCCAACCCGACGCTTCACATTTTCGAGACCTGTGCGAACGCATCGGCCTGATCGGCGCCTACGACTACGCCCTGTATTCCTCGCTGGTGGATCACATGATCGCCGCCAACGCCCTGCTGACCCAGGGCAGCCCCGAGCAGGTGGCGCGCTACCGTGATGAAGTCATCCAGATGCGTGCGGTGTATGCGTTTGGCTGTACTGAAATCGCCAGTGGCACCGACGTCCGTAACCTCAAGACCACCGTCACCTATGATCCTGAACGGCACTGCCTGGTGCTCGATTCGCCCTGCGCAGAGGCCTGCAAGTATTGGATCGGCAACAGCCTGCACGCGGCGCAGGTGGTAATGGTGCTCGCGCGCTTGCTGGTCGACAGCCAAGACCAGGGGCACCACTGGTTTCGCGTGGTGATTCGCGACCAGGAAAACGGCCCTCTGCGCCCAGGGCTGAAGGTCATTGCCTGTGACCCCAAGGGCGGTATTCATGCCAATGAAGTCGGCGCCTTGCGTTTTTGCCAGATGCAACTGGGTACCGATGCGCTGTTGCAGCGCTACGCACGGTTTACCGCCAATGGACAGTTCATCAGCGACTTGCCCAAAGGCGAGCGCTTCATCAATGCACTGGAAACGTTCCTGCAAGAGCGCCTGTTGTTGATGGCCGCCTCGCGCCACGGTGCCGGGCTGTGCGCATACCTGACGTATCGATTTGGCCGCCACCGGCTGTTAGCGGTCGGCCCGTTGCTCGGCAACCCGCTGTTCCGTCAGCGCCTCTATAACGCCCAGCTCAAGGCACTGGCGCTCAAATACCTCGAACAGGCCATCCTCACCCGCTTCGAAGCACACTGGCCGCATACCGAGCAGCGCAAGGCGCTGCATATCCTCGCGGCCCTGAGCAAATGCGTCGGTACCTGGATGGGACTGGAAGTGATCGCCCAGTGCCGCGAACTCTGCGGCTCCCAGGGGTTCCATCACTACAACCAGATCGTCACCCTGCGCATGGACTTAGAAATCAGCATTACGTTCGCCGGTGACAACAGCGTGATGGCCTATCAGGTAATCAAGGATGCCCTGGCGCGCCCACGCTTCGACCACGTACCGCCGTGCAACCTTGGCCAGCAGATCGAGCAAACCATTGTCCAGGAGTGCCGACCGGGCAACGACTTTTCCCATCGACAGGCGGTCGGGCTGGCGTACGCCCGCGCACTCGACCTGATCATCCAGGCCGCCGAATCCGCACGCCTCCAGCCGCCCATCCTGCACGACCTGACCCACGTATTTGTTGCGTACCTGCACCACTGGGGCCTGCTCGCCAGCCCCGCGGAACAGCGGCCCAGCGTGGCACGCCTCGCCCAATTGGCCGCTTGGTTGAAGCCACCTTCGGTGTTGGTCAACGCACCGATCGCCAAAGCCGACTACATCCATCAATTCACCCGTGCACTGTATAGGGAGCAATGAACATGGCCCGTCCATCACCGCCCGACTTTTCCAACCCAGACACCGTTCGTGATCCCTATCCGGCGTTTGCCTGTCTGCGCGAACATTATCCGGTGTACTGGTGCCCCCATTTCCACGCCTGGATGCTGACCCGTTTTGATGACGTCTACGCAGCGCAGGGTGATGCCAGGCGCTACTCCTCCGACCGGATACGCCAATTGGTGAATGCCCAATTGCCAGAGGACAAACGCGCGATGGTCGAGCCTTTTGTGGAAAAAGCCTCGCGGTGGATGTATGCCCAGGACGGCCAGGCACACCAGGCCAGTCGCCAATTGTTGAGCCGGGCCTTTACCCCGCGCGCCATCGACGCATTGCGCGCAGATATCCAGGCGATTGTCGATGAGCTGCTGTCGCAATTGAGCGACGAACCGGAGCTGATGGCCGAGCTGTTCAACCAGGTGCCGGCGCGTATCCTGGCCAAACTCTATGGGATCCCGCAAAAAGACGCGCTGAGGCTGCGGCGCTGGACTGATGACATTCTGGTGTTTCTGGTGGGCAGCCTGGACCCGGCGTATGGCCCCCGCGAAGCCCTGCAAGGGCTGGAAGAAATGTATGAGTATTTCGGCGACCTGATCGATCAGCGCCGCCAGGCGCCCGAAGACGACCTTGTCAGCCGTGTGATCGCCGCGGGCGAGGCAGCTGCCATCACCAAGGGCAATTTACTCGCGCAACTGGCGTTCGTGCTGGTGGCCGGCAACACAACCAGCGCCGACATGCTGGGTATTGGCCTGCTGCACTTGCTGCTCAATCCCGATCAGTTGCAGGCGCTGCGGGCCGACCTTTCACTCATGGCGTGCGCCATCGAAGAAATGCTGCGGATCGACCCCTCGGGTCAATTCAGCCACCGCGTGCTGCGGGAGGACATCGAACTCAAGGGCCGCATGATGCGCAAGGGCGAGCTGGTATTTCTGGTCCGCGCCGCCGCCAACCGCGACGCCGCGCACTTCCTGGACCCGGACCGTTTTGATATCCGACGCGAAAAGAACGACCACCTGGCCTTTGGGCGCGGCGAACACTTCTGCATGGGGACCGCGCTGTTTCGGCTGGAGGCCCATATCGTGTTCACCAGCCTGCTGATGCGGTTCCCCAACCTGCGCTTGATCGATGGGAAGCCACCGGTTTGGCGCACCAACAACTTGCAGTTTCGAGGCCTGAAAACCATTCATGTGGAGCTCCACTGATCATGAACAACGATCCGATTCAGCGCTGCTTCTCAGCGGCGAAATGGGAAAAGGCCGGTGGCTACTGCCGCGCGTTGCGGGCCGGTAACATCATTGTCACCAGTGGCACAGTGGCCTTTGACGAAGACGGCAACCCCTACGCCCCAAACGACGTGTACCTGCAGACCCGGCGCTGCCTGGAGATCATCGAAGCGGCGCTCCAGCAGTTGGGCACGGACCGTACCCGAATAATTGCCACGCGCATGTACACCACCAACGTGAATTGGTGGCCGGAAATCGCCAAGGCCCATAAAGCGTTTTTTGATGGCTGCGAACCGACCACCATGTTGCTGGGCGTCTGCGCGCTGATCGGTCCGGAATATCTGGTGGAAATCGAAGCCCAGGCACAGGCGGCGACACCATGACCCCGGAACAAGCACGCAAGGAGGTACGCGATGCCGTGGTCATGGACGTCAGCGACCTGACCTTGGCGACCGAGGGACGACCAGTGGGGGTGCGCCTGTACCGCCCCGCGCGCCCTGCCCCGGCGCCGGTGCTGATGTACTTCCACGGTGGCGGTTGGGTCACCGGGGACCTGGACACCCACGACAGCTTTTGCCGGGTCATGAGTGAGTGGGCAGGTTGCGCCGTGGTGGCGGTGGATTACCCCCGCCCACCGGAACACCGCTTTCCCGCGGCGGTGAAGAGCTGCTATACCGCCACTTCCTGGATCGCCCGCAACGGTGCGTCCCTTGGGCTGGATCCGCAGCGCATCGCGGTCGCCGGGGGCGGATCGGGTGGTGGGTTGGCGGCGGTGATCTGCCAAATGGCCAGGGACCTGGGCGCCCCGCCCATCGGTTTCCAACTGTTGCTGTACCCAGTGCTCGACTGCCTGGCGCGCAACCGCTCCCGCAGGAACTTTGCCAACGGGTTTGGCCTGACAGCCGAACTGATGGACTGGTACCTCGACCAGTACGTACCGCCCGGTATTCCCCTGGGGCATCCCTGGCTTTCGCCGGCGCGCGATACCTCGCTGCAAGGGTTGCCCGCAGCCCTGATCATTACCGCCGGCTGCGACCTCTTGCGCGATGAAGGGCGCGCCTTTGCACGTGGCTTGAAACGGGCGGGCGTGCCGGTGCAACACAAGGAATACACCGGCATGCCTCATGGCTTTATCAACTATCCTGCCACTGAGGTCAGTGCCCGGCGTGCCGTGCTGCTCTGTGCCGAGGCCCTGGCAGGCTTTTTCGACCCGCCCCCAGCCTGAGCGGCACTTCTGCATAAATGCAAAAACGACCTGCAGGATTCCGGGTTGTACTGGGCAAATTTGCACTGGTAGGATCGCGAGATGGTTCATCCGCAAACATCTAGATAAAGAACAATAAAAGCAGGGAGTTACAGATGACTGCTCAGGTTTCATCCGAAGCAAGCCATACCGATAATCTGCAGCACGAAGTACTGGCCCAAGTGCGTAACCATATTGGCCACCTCACCCTCAATCGCCCTGCCGGCTTAAACGCCATCACCCTGGACATGGTCCGCAGCCTGTCTCGCCAGCTGCAGGCCTGGGCCGATGACCCTCAGGTCTACGCCGTGGTACTGCGCGGTGCCGGCGAAAAAGCCTTCTGCGCCGGTGGCGATATCCGTTCCCTCTACGACAGCTTCAAGAACGGCGACACGCTGCACGAGGATTTTTTCGTCGAGGAATACGCCCTCGACCTGGCCATCCACCATTACCGCAAACCCGTACTGGCCCTGATGGACGGGTTTGTCCTTGGCGGCGGCATGGGCCTGGTGCAAGGCGCGGATCTGCGCGTCGTCACCGAACGCAGTCGCCTGGCGATGCCGGAAGTGGCTATCGGTTATTTCCCTGACGTGGGCGGCAGTTATTTCCTGCCGCGCATCCCAGGCGAGCTGGGTATCTACCTGGGCGTCACCGGCGTGCAGATTCGCGCGGCTGACGCGCTGTACTGCGGGCTGGCGGATTGGTACCTGGACAGCACCAGGCTGGCCGACCTCGACCAGAAACTCGATCGCCTGGCATGGCAGGACTCCCCACTCAAGGACCTGCAAGGCGTACTTGCCAAACTGGCCGTACAGCAACTGCCCGACGCGCCGCTCGCGGCCTTACGCTCGCCTATCGATCATTTCTTTGCACTGCCGGACGTACCGAGCATGGTCGAACAGTTGCAGGAAGTCACCGTGGCTGACAGCCATGAATGGGCCATGACCACCGCCAACCTGATGAAAACCCGCTCGCCGCTGGCCATGGCGGTGACCTTGCAAATGCTGCGGCGCGGTCGCCGTCTCCCCCTGGAACAGTGCTTTGCCCTGGAGCTGCACCTGGACCGCCAATGGTTCGAGCGTGGCGACCTGATCGAAGGCGTGCGCGCCCTGATTATCGACAAGGACAAAACCCCACGTTGGAATCCGCCGACGCTCCATGAGTTGAATGCCAACCATGTCGAGAGCTTCTTCCACACCTTCAAGCAGGTTGCGAACTAAGCCATGCAAGATATTGAATACACTGAAGAACAAGTCATGATTCGTGACATGGCACGCGACTTTGCCCATGGCGAAATCGCCCCACACGCCCAGGCCTGGGAAAAAGCCGGTTGGATCGATGATGCCCTGGTCGCCAAGATGGGCGAGCTGGGCCTGCTGGGCATGGTCGTGCCGGAAGAATGGGGCGGCACCTACGTCGATTACGTGGCCTATGCCTTGGCGGTGGAAGAAATTTCCGCCGGTGACGGCGCCACGGGCGCACTGATGAGTATCCATAATTCAGTGGGTTGCGGGCCTATCCTCAACTACGGCACCACCGAACAGAAACAAACCTGGCTGGCGGACCTCGCCAGCGGCCAGGCCATCGGCTGCTTTTGCCTGACCGAACCCCAGGCGGGGTCCGAAGCCCATAACCTGCGTACCCGCGCCGAATTGCGCGACGGCCAGTGGGTGATCAACGGCGCCAAGCAGTTTGTCAGCAACGGCAAGCGCGCCAAGCTGGCCATTGTGTTCGCCGTCACCGACCCCGAACTGGGCAAGAAAGGCATCTCCGCCTTCCTGGTGCCCACCGATACGCCCGGGTTCGTGGTGGACCGTACCGAACACAAGATGGGCATTCGCGCGTCCGACACCTGCGCCGTCACCCTCAACCAATGCACAGTCCCCGAGGCCAACCTGCTGGGTGAGCGCGGCAAAGGCCTGGCAATTGCCCTGTCCAACCTCGAAGGTGGCCGTATTGGCATCGCCGCCCAGGCCCTGGGCATCGCCCGTGCCGCCTTTGAAGCGGCGCTGGCCTATGCCCGTGACCGCGTGCAGTTCGATAAGGCAATCATCGAGCACCAGAGCGTCGCCAACCTGTTGGCCGATATGCAAACCCGGCTGAATGCCGCGCGCCTGCTGATCCTGCACGCCGCGCGCCTGCGCAGTGCCGGCAAGCCCTGCTTGTCTGAGGCGTCCCAGGCCAAGCTGTTCGCCTCGGAAATGGCTGAAAAGGTCTGCTCCTCGGCCATGCAGATTCATGGAGGGTATGGGTACCTGGAGGATTACCCGGTGGAGCGTTACTACCGGGATGCGCGGATCACGCAGATTTACGAAGGCACCAGCGAGATCCAGCGGATGGTGATTGCCCGAGAGCTCAAGAATTACCAGCTTTGATTGAAACGGCTGTGGGAGGGGGCTTGATGTGGCAAGTGGACTTGATGCGGCAAATGGGCTTGATGCGGCAAGTCGGCTTGATATGGTGAGCAGGCTTGTTGTGGCGAGCGGGCTTGCCCCGCGTTGGGGCGCGAAGCGGCCCCAAAACCTGACGATTTAATAGGCCTGAATAAACGCGAGGGCCTTATTGGGGCTGCTTCGCAGCCCAACGCGGGGCAAGCCCGCTCGCCACAACAGGCCCACTTGCCACCAAGCCCGCTCGCCACTAGGCCCGCTCGTCACAACAAGTCCATTTGAACCCCGGTGTTCCGGATACCGGGTTATTTATCCTTGAACGCTGGCGCGCGCTTGGCCACGAACGCCGCCATCCCTTCCTTCTGATCCTGGGTGGCGAACGCTGCGTGGAACACCCGACGCTCAAAGCGCACGCCTTCCGACAGGCTGACTTCAAACGCGCGGTTCACGCTTTCCTTGACCATCATGCTGATCGGTACCGACTTGCTGGCGATCAGGGTGGCGACTTTCAGCGCTTCGTCCAGCAGTTCATCGGCTGGCACGATACGCGCGACAATCCCGCATCGCTCCGCTTCCACCGCGTCGATGAAGCGCCCGGTCAGGCACATTTCCATGGCCTTGGCCTTGCCCACCGCGCGGGTCAGGCGCTGGGTTCCGCCCATACCCGGCAGGACGCCAAGGTTGATTTCCGGCTGGCCGAACTTGGCAGTGTCGCCGGCGAGGATAAAGTCGCACATCAGCGCCAGCTCACAGCCGCCGCCGAGGGCGAAGCCGTTGACTGCGGCGATGATCGGCTTGCGGCGGTTGGCCACGCGGTCGCTGTCGCTGAACAGGTCATCGAGGTAGATCCGGGGGTAAGTCAGCTCGGCCATTTCCTTGATGTCGGCACCGGCCGCGAAGGCTTTCTTCGAGCCGGTGAGCACGATGCAGCCGATTTCCGGATTGGCTTCCAGGCTGTCGAGCGCCAGGTTCAGCTCACTGACCAGTTGCGCGTTCAGCGCGTTCAGGGCTTGCGGGCGGTTGAGGGTGATCAGTCCGACACGGCCCTGGACTTCGAGCAGGATGGTTTCGTAACTCATGTTTCGGCTCCTTAAAGATTGCGTGAAATGACCATGCGCTGGATATCGCTGGTGCCTTCGTAGATCTGGCAGACCCGCACATCGCGGTAGATCCGCTCCAGGGGGAAGTCGCTCAGGTAACCGTAACCGCCCAAGGTTTGCAAGGCGGCCGAACAGACTTTCTCGGCCATTTCCGAAGCGAACAGCTTGGCCATGGACGCCTCGACCAAGGCCGGTTTGCCGCTGTCACGCAGGGCTGCGGCGTAATGCACCATCTGACGGGCAACCGCGATTTGCGTGGCCATGTCCGCCAGGCGGAACGCCACGGCCTGGTGTTCGATCAAGGCTTTGCCAAAGCTTTCGCGTTCACGGGCATAGTCGCGCGCCGCTTCGAACGCTGCGCGGGCCATGCCCACTGATTGCGAGGCAATACCGACGCGACCGCCCTCAAGGTTGGCCAGGGCGATACGGTAGCCTTCGCCCTCCTCGCCCAGGCGATTCGCCACCGGCACCTTCACATCCTCAAACAGGATCTGGCAGGTGTCGGAGGCATGCTGCCCCAACTTGTCTTCAACCCGCGCCACGGTGTAGCCCGGTGAATTCGTCGGCACGATGAATGCGCTGATCCCGCGCTTGCCCGCGGCGGGGTCGGTGACCGCAAACACGATCACGATCCCGGCGTTTTGCCCGGAGGTGATGAACTGTTTGCAGCCGTTCAACACGTAATGGTCGCCTTCCAGGCGCGCCCGGGTTTTCAGGCTGCTGGCATCGGAGCCCGCTTGGGGCTCGGTGAGTGCAAAGGCGCCGAGCATGGCGCCGCTGGCCAGGGGTTTGAGGAATTGTTCTTTCTGCTGATCGTTGCCGAACGTAAGAATCGGCACGCAACCGACGGAGTTGTGCACGCTCATGATGGTCGAGCAGGCGCCGTCACCTACGGCGATTTCTTCCAGGGCCATGGCATAGGCCAGGTAGCCGGTGTCGCAACCGCCCCATTGTTCCGGCACCAGCATGCCGAAAAAGCCCAATTCGGCCATTTCGCCGATGGCTTCCTTGGGAAAGCGGTGCTCGCGGTCCCATTCGGCGGCGAACGGTTTCAGGCGTTCCTGGGCAAATTGCCGGGCCGCGTCACTGATTTGCAGCTGTTCGTCATTCGGGAGCATGGTGCAGAGTCCTTAATACAGGCATTCGACGGCCATGGCCGTGGCTTCACCACCGCCGATGCAAATGGCGGCAACGCCACGCTTGAGGCCTTTTTGGCGCAGGGCCGAAAGCAGCGTCACCAGGATCCGCGCGCCGGAGGCACCAATCGGGTGGCCCAGGGCGCAGGCGCCGCCATGGATATTGACCTTGTCGTGGGGAATCTCCAGCTTGCTCATGGTGACCAGGCTGACCACGGCAAAGGCCTCGTTGATTTCAAACAGGTCCACGTCGCCCAGGTTCCAGCCGGTCTTGCTCATCAGCTTGCGAATCGCCCCCACTGGCGCCACCGGGAACAGGCCCGGCTCGTCGGCAAACGCCGCATGCCCGTGGATCACCGCCAACGGCTTGAGCCCGCGCTTGTGCGCCTCGGACTCACGCATCAGCAGCAACGCCGCCGCGCCATCGGAAATCGAACTGGAGTTGGCCGCAGTGACGGTGCCGCCTTCGCGGAAGGCCGGCTTCAGGCTGGCGATCTTGTCCAGCTTGGCCTTGGGGGGTTGCTCGTCGTGCAGGATGGTCTTCTGCTCTTTGCCCACGGTGACCTGCACCGGGACGATCTCGGCGGTGAAGCAGCCTTGGGTGATGGCCTGCTGCGCACGGGTCAGGGAGGCAATGGCGAAGGCGTCCTGGGCTTCACGGGTAAAGCCGTTGTGCTCGGCGCAATCTTCGGCAAAGGTGCCCATCAGGCGGCCCTTGTCGTAGGCGTCTTCCAGGCCGTCGAGGAACATATGGTCGAGCACCTTGCCGTGGCCCATGCGGTAGCCGCTGCGGGCGCGGTCCAGCAGGTACGGTGCGTTGGACATGCTTTCCATGCCGCCGGCAACCACCACGTCGACGCTGCCCGCCAACAGCGAGTCATGGGCCAGGATGGTCGCTTCCATGCCCGAACCACACATCTTGTTGAGGGTGGTACAGCGCGTGGCCTTGTCCAGCCCGGCGCCGAGGGCCGCCTGGCGCGCAGGTGCCTGGCCGAGGCCGGCCGGCAGTACACAGCCGAACAACACCTCATCCACGGCATCGTTGGCGATACCGGCGCGCTCGACCACCGCGCGAATCGCGGCAGCGCCCAGTTGCGGCGCGGTCAGGCCCTTAAGGTCGCCCTGGAACCCGCCCATGGGCGTACGCGCGGCACTGACAATCACGATGGGATCATTCATGACGCATCCTCCTCACTTGGCTGCCATGCGCAAGGCACCGTCGAGACGGATCACCTCGCCATTGAGCATGCTGTTTTCGATGATGTGCCGCACCAACGCGGCGTACTCGGCAGGTTTGCCCAGGCGTGGCGGGAATGGCACGCCGGCGGCGAGAGAATCGCGGACTTCCGGGGTCATGCCCGCCATCATTGGCGTTTCGAAGATGCCCGGGGCGATGGTCATCACGCGAATGCCGAATCGCGCCAGTTCCCGTGCCGCCGGCAGGGTCAGGCTGGCGATCGCGCCTTTGGAAGCCGCATACGCCGCCTGGCCGATCTGCCCGTCAAACGCTGCGACCGACGCGGTGTTGATGATCACCCCGCGTTCGCCCTCGGCATTGGCTTCGGTTTCGGCGATGGCCGCCGCGGCCAGGCGCAGCAGGTTGAAGCTGCCGATCAGGTTGACGTTGATCACCTGGGCGAAGCTGGCCAACGCGTGGGGACCGTTCTTGCCGAGGATTTTCTCGCCACGCACCACGCCGGCGCAGTTAACCAGGCCATGCAGACCACCAAAGGCAGCCACGGCGGCCTTTACGGCGGCTTCGGCGGCGGCTTCCTGGCTGATATCCGCCACGGCGCTGCGGGCGTTGTCACCCAGTTGCCGGGCCTTGGCGGCGACGGCTTCGGCGTTCAGGTCCACCAGCATGACCTTGGCACCGGCCGCGATCAGCATCTCGGCCGTGGCCGCGCCGAGGCCCGAAGCGCCGCCGCTGACCAGAAAAACCTTGTTTTCAATCTGCATCATTGTTTCCTTGAGAGGTGGATCACGCCAACGCCGCTTGGGCCTTGGCGATTTCCTGGTTACGCAAGATAAAACGTTGCAGCTTGCCGCTCGGAGTCTTGGGCAAGTCGCTGACAAATTCGATTTCCCGCGGGTAGGCATGCGCGGCCAGGCGCTTGCGCACATGCAGACGCAGCTCTTCGGCCAGCTCCGGGGTCGCTCGGTATTGCTCGTTGATCACCACAAAGGCTTTCACCAGCTCGGTGCGCTCCGGGTCGGGCTTGCCGACCACGGCGGCTTCGACCACGGCCGGGTGTTCAACCAGCGCGCTTTCCACGTCGAAGGGGCCGACCCGATAGCCGGAGGTGGTGATCACATCATCACTGCGCCCCACAAAGCTGATGCTGCCGTCCGGGTTCAATTCGACCGTGTCGCCACTGAGGTAGTACTTACCGACGAACGCCTTGGTCTTCACCCCGTCGTAGCCGGCGAACCAGCACATCGGCGATTGCTCGCGGTCAATGGCGAGAATGCCCGGTTGGCCGGCGGGCAGCTCCTGGTAATCGTCATCCAGCACCACGATGCGATGCCCCGGCGAAGCAAACCCAGCCGAGCCGATGTGTACCGGATGCGCCAGGCCATGATGGTTGCACAGCACCATGCCCAGTTCAGTCTGGCCGTAGTGGTCGTGGATGGTGACGCCCAGGTTGTCGGCAAACCAGCGGATCACTTCCGGGTTCAACGGTTCGCCGGCGCTGCTGACAATACGCAGCTTGCCCTTGATCGAACGGGCGAACTGCTCGCCCCCGGCAATCAACAGGCGATAGGCCGTCGGCGAACCGGTGAGGTTGGTGATCCCGTATTTATTGATGACCCGGCAGGTGCTTTCCAGGGTGAACGGGCCGTCGTAGAAGGTGATCGGATGGCCCATGGACAACGGCCCGGTCACGCCGAAATAGATGCCGTAGGCCCAGCCCGGGTCGGCGACGTTCCAGAACGCGTCTTCAGGACGCAGGTCGACCGCATCACGGGTATAGCTCTGGAACGCAACGATGGCCTTGAGCGGTACCGACAAGGCTTTCGATGGCCCGGTGGTGCCCGAGGTGAACATCAGCAGGAACGGCTCTTCGGCGTCCAGCAGCACCGGCTCGCAGAGCTTGGAATAGTTGGGCAACTCGGCCCAGAAGCTGAAATCGCCCCGTACCAGACCTTCACCTTTAGGGCCGGTGACCGTGACGATGGTCGGGCAGCCCTGAACCTCCGCGAGCTTGGGCCGATTCACCGCATCGGTGACCACCAGGGCAGCGCCGGAACTGTTCAAGCGGTGTTCAATGGCCTTGGGGCCAAAGGCGGTAAACAGCGGTTGATAGACCGCACCGATACGCCAGGTGGCGAACACCACCACCAGCAACTCGGCGGTGCGTGGCAACAGGCCGGCGACCTTGTCGCCACGCTTGACGCCCTGAGCCAGCAGGAAGTTGGCGAAGCGTGCCGCCTGGTCCTGCAACTCGCTGAAGGTGGACGTGGCGCTACGCCCGTCCTTGCCCTCCCAGAACAACGCGATACGCCCCGGCAAGGCATGGCGGTCGCAACATTCAACACAGGCATTCAGGCCCTGCAGGTTGCCAGCCAAGGCGGCATCTACGGTGTGCTGGTAATCAAACTCGGTGGTGGCAGCCAAATACTCACGCATCGCTTTAAATCCTTCTGTATTTTTATTTTCAGGACGTAAACGGAACCCGTGAAATAGTCGCTCTAGAGCGTTGCAGCAGCAATGGTCAAAGCCATCAACCTGGCTGACTGGTTTGGCCAATGTCCTTTCATCATAGACCCCACCGATCAGCCGGTCGGCCCAAGCGATTGGACGGTTCGCCCGCCAGCTTCTAACCTGATGGCCTGCGCCACCTAAGAAGCCCCCTTGCGATGATCGTTCGCCCCAAACCCAACCTCCTGGGCATCCTGTTTTCCCTCAAGGGCTCGATTGCCAAGCGCATCGCCCTGCGCAGCCTGCTGGTGACATTGCTGGCCTCGGTGATCGTGCTGGTGGAAACCCTGCACCCCGCCTATTTCTCCAAGGTCAACGCCACGCCGTTCACGCTGCTGGGGCTGTCGCTATCGATCTTCATGAGCTTTCGCAACAACGCCTGCTACGACCGCTGGTGGGAAGGTCGCAAGCAGTTGGGGCAGATGCTCATTGATGTGCGCTCGTTGATACGTGAAACCCAGGTGCTCGGCGACCCACTGGAACGGGCAAGCCTGTTGCGCGGCTTGTGCGGTTTTGCCCACGGTTTGATCGCGCGCCTGCGCCTGGAGGATGAAGCCCAGGCGATCAAGCCCTGGATCGGGGTGCCGGCGGCCCATCCCAATCTTCCCGACCAGGTCCTGCAACAGCTGGGCGCGCGGTTTTCCACGCTGGCCGAACACGGCGTGATCAGTGAATGGCGCTACACCCAGCTCGAAACCCGCCTGGTCAGCCTCTGCCAGGTACAGGCTTCCTGCGAGCGGATCAAGGCCACGCCCCTGCCCTTTCCCTACACGCTGCTGCTGCATCGCACCATTTACCTGTTCTGCATTCTCTTGCCATTCGCCATGGCCGAACCGCTGGGCTGGCTGACGCCGGTGTTCACCGCCATCGTCAGCTACACCTTCTTCGGCCTGGATGAAATCGGTGACGACCTGGAAGACCCGTTCGGCTTCGACGAGAACGACCTGCCCTGCAACGCCATCGTGCGCACCCTGGAGCGAGAGGTCCTCGCCGCCCTCGGTGCAACCGACCTTCCCCCTGCCCTGGAGCCGGTGGACTACGTGCTGACCTGATGCCGGTTTGACACTCGCCCTGGTCTGACCGAAGCTGAGCGCTTTGTAATAGCTGCCCAAGCTTTCGGACGCCTGCATGTCAAAGTCACGCCGTTACTCCATCGTCGGCCTGTGCGCCCTGTTGTTGATTGTGCTGATCACCTGGTATTTCTCACGCGCCACCCCGGTCGCGGTGCCCCCTGCCATCGCCCACGGTTATTCCAAGGCCCTGAAACAGGCGCACAACGGCGAACCGGGGGCGGCCCGCGTGCTGTATCAGCAGTTGGCCCGGCCAGACCTGTCCGACGAACGTCGCGCCGCGCTGCATGCCGAATTGCCCAACTACCCCAGCCCCCAGGCCTTGAAATTGGCCGACAAGGACCTCGCCAATGAATCGCCACGGGTTCGTGAGGCGGCGATTCGCAGCATTGTCGGCCTGGTGCCCACCGGCCAGCGCACCCTGTTGCTCGGGCCACTCCTGGAGGACGCCGAGCAAAGCGTGCGCTTTGCCGCCGCCAACGCCTTGCTGGGGCTCTCGCCGGACACCCTGGGCCTGTATTTCGGGCCATTGCAGCAAGTGCTCGATGAATTCGTGAAAACGCTCAAGGCTCAGCCTGAAACGGCTGAAAGCTGGATTCAACTGGCGCGGCTGTACATCCACAGCGCGTTGCTGCCGGAGGCACAAAACGCCCTGGAACAGGCGATGCGCTTGCAGCCGGACAACCTGCAGGCCGTAGTCGCGCAAATTGAGCTGCTGGACAAACAAGGCAAGACCGACGAATCGCGCCAGTTGCTGGCTCGCCAATTGGCGGCGCACCCTGAGTCCGCCTACCTGCAACACGCCCTGGGCATGTGGCTGCTGCACCACGGCGAGCGCCCTTATGCGCTGCTCGGCCTGTCCAAGGCCGTGGAGCTGGAACCCGACAATCAGGATTACCGCTACGACCTCGCCACCACCCTGCATGCCCAGCAGGAGCTCGAGGCCGCCCAGCGCCAGTTGGAAGAAATCATCCAGCGCCACCCTGCCAACCGCAAGGCGCGGGTGTTGCTGGTCAATTACTGGAAGGAAAGCGGCCAATTGCAAAATGTGCAGGTACTGCTGGCCCAACTTGAGCAACAGAACCCAGACGACCCGGCCTTGCAACAAGGTCTTTGATACCAGGCCTGCATAAACCTGCGAAACGGACAAACTAATACAATGGGTTGAACCGCCACACGCCACCACGGTCAAGAGTTTATGGCGCGCCCTGAGGCGGCGCCCCTTCTACTTGTACGTGACCCGAGGGCACTTCTTGTCTACATCCAAAGAGCTGTTCAGTGAAAAGGCGGCCACCGGTATCGAAGGTCTTGATGACATTCTTTCCGGGGGACTCTCACGCAGCCATCTGTTCTTGCTGGAAGGCGAACCCGGCACCGGCAAAACCACCGTGGCGCTGCACTTCCTGCAAGCGGGGGCACACAACGGCGAGCGGTGTTTGTATATCACCCTGTCAGAGACCGAGCGCGAGTTGCGCCAGGGCGCCAAATCCCATGGGTGGGAACTCGACGACCATATCCATATCTTCGAACTGACCCCGCCGGAAAGCCTGCTCAACGCCGAGCACCAGCAGAGCCTGCTGTATTCCTCCGACCTTGAACTGGGGGAAGCCACCCGGCAGATTTTTGAAGTGGTCGAGCGAGTCAAGCCGACCCGCGTAGTCATCGACAGCCTGTCGGAGATCCGGCTCCTGGCACAAAGCTCGCTGCGCTATCGCCGGCAGATCCTGGCGATCAAGCATTACTTCGTACGCTATGACGCCACGGTGCTGCTGCTGGATGACCTGACCACCGAATCCCTGGATAAAACCGTACACAGCGTGGCCCACGGCGTGATTCGCCTGGAAGAGCTGACGCCCACCTATGGCGCTGAGCGGCGCCGTATACGCGTGGTGAAGTACCGTGGCCAGAAATACCGAGGTGGCTTCCACGATTTCACCATCATGGGCGATGGCATCCACGTGTTCCCGCGCCTGGTGGCAGCCGAACATCGCGGTGGCTACATCCGCGAGACCTTGAGCAGCGGTATTGCGGAGATGGATGCGTTGATGGGCGGCGGCGTGGAAACCGGCTCCAGCAGCTTGATCCTCGGCCCTGCTGGGACCGGCAAGTCATTGATCTCGATGATCTTCGCCGCCGCGGCGGTCGCACGTGGCGAAAAAGCCGCACTGTTCATCTTCGATGAAGAGCTGGGGCTATTGTTCGAACGCATGAAAAACATGGGCATCGACCTCGCCGCGATGCAAGCCACCGGCAACCTGCTGATCGAGCAGGTCGACGCAGCGGAGCTGTCGCCGGGCGAGTTTTCGCACCGCGTGCGCCGCTGCGTGGATGAACGTGGCATCAAAACCGTGGTCATCGACAGCATCAACGGCTATCAGGCTGCCATGCCGGAAGAAAACGCGCTGATCCTGCATATGCATGAACTGCTGCTGTACCTCAACCGCCGGGGCGCCGCCACGTTCATGACCGTCGCTCAACACGGGCTGGTCGGCGATATGCAGACCCCCGTGGACATCACCTACCTGGCCGACACGGTCATTCTGCTGCGTTACTTCGAAGCATTGGGCAAAGTGCGTCGGGCCATCTCGATCATCAAGAAACGTACCGGCTCCCATGAATCGACGATCCGCGAATACCGTATCGGCAGCGGCGGCATGACCGTGGGCGAGCCCCTCGACAACTTCCAGGGTGTATTGCGCGGTATTCCGATCTTCACAGGCTCCGGCTCACCCTTGCTCAAGGAAGAGGGATAGTGAGCGGTTTTTCCCCCCTCTCCGAGCGCGCAATCATCCTCGCACCCTTGGGGCGCGATGGTTCTCTGGCGCTGATGATGCTCAACGAAGCCGGCTACAGCGGTATGGTAGCCAGCAACCTGAACATGCTCTGCGACGCCTTGGAGCACGGTGCCGGCCTGCTGGTGATCGCCGCTGAAGCCTTGCGCGGGGTCGACCTCGAACCGCTGCTGGATCACCTGCATCAGCAGCCGGCCTGGTCAGACCTGCCGATTGTGCTGATGACCCACCACGGCGGCAGCGAACAGAATGGCTCCTCGCACCTGAGCGGGTTGCTGGGCAACGTGACCTTCCTGGAGCGGCCTTTCCATCCGGTGACGCTGATCAGCCTGGTCAGCGCCGCCCTGCGTGGTCGACGCCGGCAATACGAAGCCCGCGACCGCCTGGTGGACCTGAGCGAAAGCGAACTGCGCCTGCAACGCACCCTGGAAACCCTCGAACAACAAGTCGAGGAACGCACGGCCCAACTGCGCAGCAACGAAGAGGCATTACGCCAATCGCAGAAAATGGAAGCGGTCGGACAGTTGACCGGCGGTATCGCCCATGACTTCAACAACATGCTGACGGGGATCATCGGCAGCCTGGAGCTGCTGCGAAGGCGCGTATCGCGGGGCAAGCTGGATGACCTCGATAGCCTGATTGATTTGGGGGTGACGTCCGCCAACCGCGCTGCCGGCCTCACCCATCGTTTGCTGGCGTTCTCGCGTCGCCAATCGCTGGATTCCAAACCGGTGGATATCAACCAACTGGTCGCTTCCATGGGAGAGTTATTGCAACGCAGCATCAACGAAAGCATCGACCTCGACATGCACCTGACTGATGGCTTATGGACCGCCGAAGCCGACCCCAATCAACTGGAAAGTGCTCTGCTCAACCTAGTGATCAACGCGCGGGATGCCATGCCCGGCGGCGGCAAACTGCTGGTTGACACCACCAACCGCCATCTGGACAGCGTTTTCACGGCGGCCTACGGCACCTTGAAGCCCGGCGACTATGTAGAACTCAGCATCAGTGATACCGGCTGCGGTATTCCGGAACACTTGATGGGCCGAGTCTTCGATCCGTTCTTCACCACCAAGCCCATTGGCCAGGGCACGGGCCTGGGGTTATCGATGATCTACGGCTTTGCCCGTCAGTCCCACGGCCATGTGACGATCCACAGCGAAGTGGGCAAAGGCACCACCGTCAGCCTGTTCCTGCCGCGCTTTGTGGGCGAGCTCACTGCGCTGGAGGCCGACAACCCGACGTTGCTGCCCTTTGCCAATGCGGGTGAAACGGTATTGATCGTGGAGGACGACCCGGCCGTACGCGTATTGGTCTGCGCGGTACTGAAGGAGCTGGGCTACGGCTTTGTCGAAGCGGGAGATGCCGACGCGGCACTGCCGATTATCGAGTCCGAACAACGCATTGACCTGATGATCAGCGACGTCGGCCTGCCCGGTATGAACGGGCGGCAGTTGGCAGAAATCGGTCGCCAGATACGCCCGGATCTCAAAGTGCTGTTCATCACCGGTTATGCCGAACACGCCGCCGTGCGCGGTGGTTTCCTCGACCCGGGAATGCAGTTGATCACCAAGCCATTCACCTTTGATCTGTTAACGGCGAAGGTCAGGGAGATGATTCAGGCGTGACGCGGGTGAACGGGCCGATCTAGGCGGCAATCCGTTGGTTCGATTTAAAGCAGTGTCCCCTCATGCGGACACTGTCGCCTTGGGCTGTTTCAAGCTAAAAGTCGCTGGATATGCTCTTGCAGCGTATCCAGGTCAAACGGCTTGGCCAAAATCGGCGCATTACGCGTGATCGGGCTATTACAGTCGAGGATTTCCTGCGGGTAGCCGCTGATAAAGATGACTTTCAACTCCGGCCGCAATTTGATCGCCGGCTCGGCGATCTGCACCCCGGAGATTCCCCCAGGCAGGCGATAATCTGTGACCATCAGGTCCAAGTGTGGCTTGGTTGCGAGGATTTCAAACGCCTGCTCCCCATCGATGGCCTTCAATACCCGGTAACCCAGGCCGGCCAGGTATTCACCCAGCACGAACATAATGGATTCGTCGTCTTCGACGATCAGTACGACATCTTGTGCATCTTCACTCATGGGAAGCCTTTGTTCGGTCATTTGCTGCAAATACGACCATAGGGTCATGCAGAGGTTGCGTCGAGGTGACGATTGATTTCACACCGGCGCATCCAGGGGCAGGCACACCCGGAACAGCGCGCCCTCGCCTATCTGGCTCTCGACTTCGATGGTGCCGCCGTGGGCCGCCACGATCTGCTCGGAAATAAACAGCCCCAGGCCCAGGCCCGCGGCTACATGGCTGGCGGATACGCGCTCGAACTGCTGGAAAATCCGCTTCTGGTTGTCTTCGCTGATCCCGATACCATGATCACGCACTTCCACCCGCGCCTCGCCGTGCACGGCATAGACGCGCACCTCCACCGGGCTCTTGGCCCCGTAGCGCAACGCATTGGTCAGCAGGTTGGAGACCACCTGCTCGATACGGAACTCGTCCCAGTTGCCCTCCACCGGCCCTTCGGCGTCCAGTTGCATCGACGACTCGGCGGCCGCCACCTGGGGGGCAAAGTTCTCCAGCAGGTTGCGTACCAATTGCGTCAAGTCAAAGCGTGCCGGGCGAATCGACAGCTTGCCGGTGCGGATACGCGACACATCGAGCATGTCTTCGATCAAGCGGATCAGGCTCTGGATCTGGCGCTCATCGCGGTCGACCATCGCGTGCATCTTGTCCAGGGTAAACGCGGCGGCGTTATCCCGCGCCAGGTGCATCTTGCGCAGTTGGGTTTCGAGGATCAGCCCGTTGAGCGGTGTACGAACCTCATGGGCAACGATCGACATAAAGTCATCGCGCATGCGCACGGCCTGTTCCAGTTCAGCCTGGGTGGCCTGCAGGCGCGTCAACAGCAGTTCCTGTTCGCGGCGACTGCGCTCAAGGGCTTCGACCTGCAGTTTCATCGCCTTGCTCTGGCGGTAGAGGTCGACGAACACATTGACTTTGCTCTTCACCGCATGGATGTCCAGGGGTTTGTGCAGGAAGTCCACGGCGCCACTTTCGTAGCCCTTGAAGGCGTAATTCAGTTCGCGGCCCGCGGCGCTGACGAACACAATCGGGATGTTCTTGGTTTTCTCGGTACCGCGCATCAGTTCGGCCAGCTCGAAACCGTTCATGCCGGGCATCTGTACATCGAGGATCGCCATGGCGAACTCATGCTCCAGCAACAACGACAAGGCCTCGTCGGCGCTCAAGGCCTTGAAGACCTGGCGATCCTCGCGCTTGATCAGCGCCTCGAGGGCCAGCAGGTTTTCCGGCAGATCGTCGACGATCAGCAGTTTGGCCTGGACAGTACTTAACATGGGGAAGATTCCAGGGAAGCCAGCAAGGAGGCAATGCGGCTCAAGGTCAGAATATGGTCGGGGGTGTGCAGGGCCAGGGCTGCCCGTGGCATCACCGCAATGCGTGCTTCGTCGGGGTCCTGTACAACCGTGGTGCCACCGCTGTGCTTGACCTGCATCAGGCCATGGGCGCCGTCCTGGTTGGCGCCGGTCAACAGAATCGCGAGCAGGCCCTTGCCATAGGTATCGGCGGCGGAGGCGAACAGGTAGTCGATGGCAGGCCGGGAATGATGTACCCGGTCTTCCTGGCTCAGGGACAGGCTGCGATCATGCTCCACCGACAAGTGATAGCCAGGGCCGGCGAAATACAAGGTGCCCGGCTCGATCGCTTCTTTGTCCTGGCCTTCCCGTACCGGGATGCGCAGGCGCCGTGAAAAAACCTCGGCCAACTGGCTGCGGCGCTCATCCGGCAGGTGCAGCACGGCGACGATCGGCAGACCGAAGGTGTCGGGCAAGTCACTGAAAATACTCAGCAACGCCTCGACCCCGCCAGCGGAAGCGCCGACGACGATGGCTTCAATCCCGCGAATCGGGTTGGCGGCGGCGTCGTTCATGATTTTCGGTAGATCCGTTCCTGCTTGACCAGGGGTTCGAATTGCTTGCTGTAGCCGGAAAATTCCAGGGTTTCCTTGCTGCCCAGCACCAGGAAGCCGCGATGGCACAGCGACTCATGAAACAATCCAAACGCCCTGTCTTGCAACTTTTTATTGAAATAAATCAGAACATTACGACATGAAATTAATTGAGTTTCTGAGAACACGCTATCGGTCGCCAGGCTATGGTCAGCGAAGGTCACATTCTCACGCAGCGTCTTGTCGAAGATCGCGTAATCGTAAGCCGCGGTGTAGTAGTCGGCAAATGAACGCTGCCCGCCAGCCTGCTGGTAGTTGGCAGTGTAGGCGCGGACATTCTCCAGAGAAAAGATCCCCTGCTTGGCTTTGTCCAGGGACGCCGGGTTGATATCGGTGGCGTAGATGATGGTGCGCTCCAGCAACCCTTCTTCACGCAGCAGGATCGCCATGGAGTACACCTCCTCCCCCGTGCTGCAGCCGGCGATCCAGATCTTGATCGACGGGTAGGTCTTGAGCAGCGGCACCACTTCCTGGCGGATCGCGAGGAAGTGCGACGGGTCGCGAAACATCTCGCTGACCGGAATCGTCAGGAATTGCAGCAATTGCATGAACGCCGCCGGGTCGTGCAGCACCCGCTCCTGCAGCGCCGAAATGGTCGCGCAGTCGAACTGGCGCAGGGCGTGAGCCACGCGGCGTTTTACCGACGCACCGGAATAGTCGCGAAAGTCATAGCTGTACTTGAGGTAAATCGCCTCGATCAGCAGGCGCAGCTCAATATCGCTGCTTTTTTCCAAAAAACTTCGCTCCACTTAAATGCGTTCCATCTTCGGTAGCCATACGCGGATCAGCGAGAACAGGCGATCCAGGTCAATCGGCTTGGCCAGGTAATCGTTGGAACCCGCCGCAAGGCAGCGCTCCTGATCGTCCTTCATGGCCTTGGCGGTGACGGCAATGATCGGCAGTTTTTTCCAGCGCGGGTCCTGGCGAATCAAGGTGGTGGCTTCGTAACCGTCCATCTCGGGCATCATCACATCCATCAGCACCAGGTCGATATCGTCGATCTCATTGAGTCTATCGATGGCTTCACGACCGTTACGCCCGATGACCACCACAGCCCCCTTGTGCTCCAAGGCACTGGTCAGGGCGAAAATGTTGCGCACATCGTCGTCCACCAACAGAATCTTGCGGCCTTCGAACACCTTGTCGCGGCTGCGGGCAGTCTTGAGCATCGTCTGGCGTTCATGGGACAGCTGGGATTCGACTTTGTGCAGAAAGAGTGTCACCTCGTCCAGCAGGCGCTCCGGGGAACGGGCGCCCTTGATGATGATCGAGCGCGAATACTTGCGCAGTTCGGTCTCTTCATCGCGGGTCAGGTTGCGCCCGGTGTAGACAATCACCGGCGGGAACGAGCAGATATCCTCGGTGGCCATGCGCTTGAGCAACTCGTTGCCGAGCATGTCGGGCAGCTTGAGGTCGATGATCATGCAGTCATAGACGTTGGCGCGCAGCAGGTCGAGGGCCTCCTGGGCAAAGCCGACGGCGGTGATTTCGATGTCATCGTCACCGATCAGGCGGGCAATGCTGTCGCGTTGCAGGTCATCGTCCTCCACCAGCAGCACGCGCTTGACCTTCTGGGTCAGCTTGGCTTCCAGGCGTGCAAACACGTCCTTGAGCTCTTCGCGGGTGGTGGGCTTGACCGCATAGCCGATGGCGCCCATATGCATGGCGGCTTCGACGCGGTCTTCCACGGAAATCACATGCACCGGGATATGCCGGGTATTGGCATGTTCCTTGAGGCGCTGCAACACGGTCAGGCCCGAATGATCCGGCAGGCGCATGTCGAGCAGGATGGCATCGGGGATGTATTCCTCGGCCAGGCTGTAGCCTTCGTCTGCGCCATGGGCCACCAGGCAGTGGTAACCCAACTCATGGGCCAGGTCGAACAGGATGCGGGCGAAGTTCGGCTCGTCTTCCACCACCAGGATGCAACGGGTGGTAAACGGGGCTTTCTCGCGATCGTCGGCAAACCGTGGGATCTGTTTGGCGTCCGCGATCGGCAAGGGTGATACCGCGATCGGCTTGGGCGCCGGGACCGCAACCACCTGGCGTGGCGGCTCGATAGGCGCCGCGTCTTCCTCACGCTCGATGTACTGCTCCGGCAACACCAGGGTAAATACGCTGCCCTTGCCCGGCTCGCTGGTCACGCTGATATAGCCGCCGAGCAAGGTGGCCAGGTCGCGGGAAATCGACAGCCCCAGGCCCGTACCGCCGTAACGGCGGTTGGTGGTGCCGTCGGCCTGGCGGAAGGCTTCGAAGATACTTTCCTGCTGGTCCGGGGCAATACCGATGCCCGAATCACGCACGGTAAAGGCAATGCCCTCCCCCGGCGCCCGGGAGACCGACAGGCTGACTTCACCTTGCTCGGTGAATTTGATGGCGTTGGACAGCAGGTTCTTGAGGATCTGCTCCAGGCGTTGGCGGTCGGTGAACAGCATGGTCGGCGAGCCTTCCAGCACTTCGACCTGGAACGCCAGCTTGCGATCGGCGGCGAGCGGTTCGAACATCCCGCGCAGGCCGTCGACCAGGCGCGCCACACTGGAGTTTTCCGGGCGCACCTCCAGTTTGCCGGCTTCCACCTTGGAAATATCCAGGATGTCGTTGATCAGATTGAGCAGGTCATTACCCGCCGAATAGATCGACTCGGCGAACTTGACCTGCTCGGCACTGAGGTTTTCCTGGGGGTTCTCGGCCAACAGCTTGGCCAGAATCAACGAGCTGTTCAGCGGCGTACGCAGCTCATGGGACATGTTGGCGAGGAACTCGGACTTGTACTTGCTGGAGCGCTGCAACTCTTCGGCGCGGTCCTCGAGTTCGAGCTGGGCCTGGTTGAGTTCGACGTTCTTGCGGTCCATGGCGTCGCGCTGCTCCGCCAGGGTCTGGGTCTGCTCGGCCAACTGCTCGTTGGTCTGCTCCAGTTCCGCCTGTTGGGTCTCAAGGTGGGCCTGGGACTCCTTGAGGATGCGCGACTGTTCTTCGAGTTCTTCGTTGGCGGTCTTGAGCTCTTCCTGTTGCACTTGCAGCTCTTCGTTGAGCTGCTGGGTCTCGGCCAGCACTTCCTGCAGGCGCTGGCGATAACGCGCGGCTTCGATGGAAGTGCCGATATTCCCGGCGATCAGCTCCAGCAAATCAACGTCACGCTCTTCCAGAGGGCGCAGGAAACCCAGTTCGATCACGCCGTTGACCCGGTCATCGTCGCTCGTCGGCATCACCATCACGCTGCGCGTGGCGCCTTCGCCCAGGCCGGAGCTGACCTTGAAGTAGTCCACTGGCACGTCGTCGAGGCGAATCAGGCGATCCAGTTGGGCAGCCTGCCCGACGATACCTTCGTCACTGTAGATCGACTGTTCCTGCTGCTCCTGCTCGCGGGAGAAGCCGTACGTGGCCACGCGCTTGAGGCCGCCGTGTTCTTCGCGCACATACAGCGCCGCGACGGCCGAGCCCATGTACTGGGCGAAGAACTGCAAGATATTGCGGCCCAGCATGTTCAAGGTCAGTTGGCCGAGGACCTGTTCGGCCAACTCGGTCTGGCCATTACGCAACCAGGCTTGCCGCTCGAGGCGCTGCGCGATCTTCTGTTGTGACGCGAGGTTTGCGCTGTAACTATCGGATAAGGAAAGTAAATTCTTACGACCGATGTAGGCCAGAAAGCCACTCAACCCGAGTACAAATGCCAGGTACAAGCTGACGCTGATGACCGTGGTACGGGTGACGTCTTCGTTGCGGGCGATACGGAACTGCTGCTCCATCGCCACCGCATCGTCGTATTCCTTGCGAATTTCATCGGTCAGGCGCTTGCCGCGGCCGGCCTTCACAGCGCTACGGTAATCACCGCTCTCACGCTGCATATCAATCATCGATTGGGCGTACTTGTTCCACTCGATCTGCAAGGCTTCCAAGCGCTTGAGGCGGTCCACCTGCTGGGGGTTGTCCGCCACCAGGTCCTGCAAATTGCGCAAATCGGCAATGATGCGGGGCTTGGCCACTTCATACGGGTCGAGGAAATGCTCGTCACCGGTGATCAGGAAACCGCGCATGCCGGTTTCCAGGTCGACGGTCAGCTTTGACGTCTCATTGAGGTTGTTGATGACCCGGTCGGTGTGCTCCACCCACTGGATTACCGACAGCAAATAAGTGATCAGGCAGACGAAAAATACCGCGCTGAGCACGCCCACGCCCAGGGGCAGCGCGACGTTTCGGCCCAGCAGTGTACGAAAGCTCTTTTCATCGACAGTCGACGCGGGAGTCATGGGCATGCCTTGGCCAATTCAGAAAAACGAGGAGTTTGCCCCAAAGTTGCGCGCGAACGCTATTTTTCTGTATTGATTCGGCTGCTTAAATATCAGGCTGCTTGGCTCCGGAACTCCTCGCGCTTTCTTCCTCACCCCAAGAAGCAAGGGGAACAGAACAACCCGACGGGACATTCTGCTCCACGAACGTCACAATGCCAGCAATTACTTTGGAACTTGCTGGCGTTGCTTCCACTCATTACTAAGTTGTCTTTTTGCCTTTCACGCTCAGCCCCTCACCTTTCAGGAATGTCTACTATGCCCACCGCCTCCACCATCCTTGTAGTCGAAGATGACGCCATCGTGCGCATGCTGATCGTCGATGTACTCGAAGAGTTGGAGTTCGCAGTGCTGGAGGCCGCTGATGCCGAAAAGGCGCTCGAAGTGGTTGAAGACACCCACCAGACGATTGATCTGATGATGACCGACATGGGCCTGCCGGGTATGGACGGCAAGCAACTGGCGGCCAAGGTCCGTGAGTTGCGTCCGACCTTGCCGATATTGTTCGCCAGTGGCTATGCCGAAAATATCGATGTGTCTACCGGTATGCAGGTGATCGCCAAGCCGTTCTCGATCGATCAGTTGCGCGACAAGGTCAAAGCGATGTTGCCGCCTGCCGCATGACCGCCCACTGTCAGCGCATGCTGCCCACCCTGGACGGCTGTCAGCGCCTGCGCAGCCTCTGACGTTGAATTTCTCATTTATTGATTCGATCGGCCAAGTCAACGGCGGCTGCACGCCTGATTTCGTGCTTTTAACGTGACGTTCGGCCAATAAAAATGGAAACTCATGGCGCATCCGCGCCATGTACCATAACTCTCCCCACCAAGCCCCCCTGGAAGGACGCAACAACATGATTGGAAAACCGACGCGCCTGCTGTTGGCGAGCCTCTCGATACTCATGAGTACCGGTGCCTGGGCCGATTTCACGGCGACGCCGAGCGAAGCGCGGGCCATTGCCAAGGAAGCCTACTTGTATGGCTATCCAGTCGTTGAGATGTACAAGACGCTCTACACCCAGGCCGTTGATAAAGGCGGGGCCAACTTCAAGGCACCGTTCAACCATATCGGCAATACCGCCCAGGCGCTCACGCCAAAGGACACCGCATTCGCGACCCCGAACATCGACACACCCTATTCATTCGTGTGGATGGACCTGCGCAGCGAGCCGCTGGTGCTCACCCTGCCCAAGATCGAAGACGACCGTTACTACTCGGTGCAACTGATCGACCTCTATACGCAGAATTTCGCTTACCTGGGCACCCGCAGCACCGGCAACAATGGCGGCCACTACATGGTCGCCGGCCCGGACTGGAAAGGTCAGCAGCCAGTCAACGTGGACCGTGTGGTGTACAGCGAGAGCAATATTGCCTACGCCCTCTACCGCACTCAGTTGTTTGATGAAAAGGACCTGAACAAGGTCAAGCAGATTCAGAACGGCTACAAAGTGCAGTCGCTGAGCAATTACGTGAAGCAAGCCGCCCCGGCCAAGGCAGCCAAGATCCAATGGCCCAAGCCATTGGCGACCATGACCGAAGGACCGCAGTTGTTTCGCTACCTGAACTTCATGCTGGCCTTCGCCGCGCCCCAGGACAGCGAAAAAGACCTGCTGGCGCGCTTTGCCAAGATCGGCATTGCCCCTGGCGCCCCGTTCAAGGTCAACCAGTTGACGGCTGAACAGCGCAAGGCCCTGGAAGACGGCATTAGCGACGCCAGGGCGGAATTCGCAGCCTTTAAAAAGGACAAGCTCGACACCCATCAGGTCGCCAGCGCCGACCTGTTCGGCAGCCGTGACCGCCTGAAGAACAACTACCTGTACCGCTACGCTGGCGCCAACATCGGGATTTTCCGCAACTCGGCCGATGAGGCGGCGTCCCTGAGCTACCTCATCGACAGCGAGGGTAAACCCGCCAACGGCGCTCGTCACAGCTACACCGTCCACTTTGCCAAGGGCCAGCTGCCGCCGGCCGATGCATTCTGGTCGCTGACCATGTACGACGCCAAGACCAAGCTGCTGGTGCCCAATCACAAGAAGCGTTACCAGATCAACTCGCGGATGCTGCCCAACCTCAAGCTGGACGCCGACGGCGGCTTGACCCTGGCGCTGCAGCACCACGAACCGCCGAAAGAAGAACAAAGCAATTGGCTACCTGCCCCTCCTGGTCCGTTCTACGCGGTACTGCGGATTTACCTGCCCAAACCTGAGGTGGGCAACGGTGAATGGAAGCTGCCACCGCTGACCCCTCTCAAGTAGACGTTGGCGGACCTAGGGCTTTCTGAACTTCAGGGAGGACTGATGCAGGTCCGACGCCCAGCCATCGATGACGCCTTTTACATCATTGGGCGTCATCGCTTGTGCGTCGTTTTCCAGGGGTTTGCCGGTGCCTTTGCGCACGACCTGGGCGACGACGTTGCCGTTGGCCCCATCGAGAAACTGTGCCTCGGTACCCAGGATCGTGTCCTGGTCGCGAATGCCGCTGCCAGCGCTGACCGCCGCCGCGACTAACGCAACAGGCACATACTCATAGGGCTTGAGCCCCTGGGTCTTGGTGCTGACCGCCGTGATCGCTGCCCGCACCACCAATACCCCGTTGCCTGGCCCTTGCGCCAGGGGCAATGACTTGCCGAGCTCGCGCTTGAGCGCCTGGTTGAAGTAGTCGTTGATGCCGCGCAACGTGCTTTCGGGGATTTTCGTCGTGGCGTGGGGCTTGGGGTAGAACTGGGTGGGTTCGATATACACCGCGTTGTAGCGACTCACATCCAGCTTGGGGTCGACCCAGCGCATCACTTCGGCCCCCGAGGGCGACTTGGCCTCCTTAAGGCGACTGTAGTCGGAAAGGAACCCCGAATATTCATCCGGTTGTGTAACTTTGCTGGCACAGCCCACCATCCCGATCGAAGCGATGCAGAGCGTGCTGATCATTCGCCTTAGCTTCATGCTTGAACTCCTTGGCAACCATCATCAGAACGTTGAGCTGTAGGTATAGCCAATCACGGAAAAATCGCGCGCTTAGCCGCGTTCGCGGGGAATCAGGCTCTGTAACTGCGCCGCGAGGAAGTTGGCGTCGAAGCCGAAGGTGTCCGGGTCTTTCAGGCCGTTGGTCTTCTTCCAGAGCCAGTCGTTCTTATCCGCGGGCAATACCAGCGAGACACTGCCATGCCGCGCGGCGGTAAGGCCCATGACCGACACGCAGATCAACCCGCCGGCGCCCATGACCTCGGGCACGAACTCGACGTTTTTGCCGGTGATCTGCACCGTGAGTTTTTCCGTGTTGAAAGGCGATGTCTCCACCGGCATGCTCGGGCCGCTGGCCACGTAGGCTTCGCGGTGAACCTCCAGCAAGCCATGGGTCTTGACCGGTTCCAGCCACTGCTCGATCTGCTGGAACAACTCGCCGAGCTTTTGCGCCCAGCGGGCTGATTGCACATCGAACTGCTGTTTTTTATGCGCTTCGCTATCGGCGTAATGACGAAGCATCTCGCCCAGTTGCTGTACATCGTCCATTGCGGATTTCCTTGGGTGAGCCCATTTGCGAAACCCGATCATGGCAGATGCGGCGCCTGGCCGTACGATTAACGCCCGCCAGGCTATCGCCTGCGAAACAACGGCCGTGGCTCGATGGCGCTGCGGCCATACAGCACGCTCATCCCCGCCAGGCCCTTGAGGGCATCCTCGGCGGACTTGTCGGCCCGCAGCGCAAACGCATCGAACCCGCATTGACGCATATGGCTGAGTTGGTCGCGCAATACATCGCCAATTGCGCGCAACTCACCTTGCCAGCCCAGTCGCGTGCGCAACAGATAGGCTTGGCTGTAGGCACGTCCATCGCGAAAGCTGGGGAAGTCCAGGGCGATCAGCGGCAAGGTGGCGAGCCAGGGTTGCAGGTGCTCGACCTCATCATCCGGCCCCAACCACACACCCTGCCCCGCCTCATAGGCCGCCAACGGCAGGATCAACGGGCCAGGCGCTCGCACCTCGTCGCGCACCAATACCCAGGGATCATCCTCGACGATCCGCGCCACACCCTGTTCCAGCCTCAATAGGTTGATCATGCCGGCTGCCCCGCGTAGACCCGTTCCTTGAACGGCTCCAGGCCAATGCGCTGCAGCGTGTCGACAAAACGCTCCTCGCTTTCGCGATAGCGCACGAAGGTGCTGATGACTCGCTCGATCACATCGGGAATTTCCACGGCGCTGAACGATGGCCCGATCACTTTGCCCAAGGCGCTGTGCTTGCCCTGAGCGCCACCGAGGGTGATCTGGTACCACTCGCTGCCATTCTTGTCGACGCCAAGAATGCCGATATTGCCGATGTGGTGATGGCCGCAGGCATTGATGCAGCCGGAAATATTCAAGCTGATATCACCCAGGTCATGCAGGTAGTCCAGGTTATCGAAACGCTGCTGGATCGCCTGGGCGATGGGGATCGACTTGGCGTTGGCCAAGGCGCAGAAATCGCCGCCCGGGCAGGCAATGATATCGGTCAACAAGCCGATATTGGCCGCACCCAGGTCGTGTTCGCAGGCCAGTGTCCACAGGGCATGCAGCTGCTCCTTGGGCACGTCCGGCAGCACGATGTTCTGCTCATGGGCGATGCGTATTTCCCCAAAGCCGAAACGCTCTGACCACTGCGCCACGGCATCCATTTGCCGGGCGGTCACATCGCCCGGCGGCGCGCTGATTCCCGGCTTGGTGGAAAGCACCACGCTGGTGTAGCCCGGTACTTTATGTGGCATCACATTACGGCTGACCCAGCGTGCAAAGTGCGGGTTGTCCGCCAGGGCGGTGCCATAAGCCAGGCTGGTGTCGGCCAGGTGCGCATAGGCCGGTGGGACGAAGGCCGACGCCACACGGGTATATTCGGCGTCGGTCAACTGCGCCGGGCCATCGCGCAGGTACTGCCACTCTTCTTCCACCTCGCGGGAAAACGCTTCGATCCCCAGGGCCTTGACCAGTATCTTGATGCGCGCCTTGTATTTGTTATCCCGCCGACCGTGGCGGTTGTACACGCGCAATATCGCCTCGACATAGGACAACAGGTGCTGCCACGGCAACCCCTCGCGAATCATCAGCCCCAGGATTGGCGTGCGCCCCAGCCCACCGCCCACCATCACGCGCAACAGCATGTCGCCCTGGCGGTCACGGTAAAGGTACAGGCCGATGTCATGCATCATGATCGCGGCGCGGTCTTCGTCGGCCGAGCAGATGGCGATCTTGAACTTGCGGGGCAGGAACAGGAACTCCGGGTTGATGGTCGACCACTGCCGCAGGATCTCCGCCAGCGGGCGCGGGTCCAGAATCTCATCGGCGGCGACCCCGGCAAAGGCTTCCGTGGTGATATTGCGCACGCAGTTACCGGAGGTCTGGATCGCATGCATGTCGACCTGGGCCAGGCGTTCGAGGATGTCGGGCACCTGGTGCAGTTCGATCCAGTTGAATTGCAGGTTCTGCCGCGTAGTGAAATGGCCGTAGCCACGGTCGTAATCCCGTGCAATGCCAGCCAGCGTGCGCAATTGCCCGGCACTCAAGGTGCCGTAGGGGATTGCCACACGCAGCATGTAGGCATGCTTTTGCAGGTATAGGCCGTTTTGCAGGCGCAGAGGCAGGAACTCCTCCTCGCTCAGGTCGCCGGCGATAAAGCGTTCCACCTGGTCACGAAATTGCGCCACGCGCTCGAACACCAACGCCCGGTCGTATGCGTCGTATTGGTACATATCACTGCCTCATCAGGGTGGGCCGCATCCACGGTGCGGCTTCTATGGCACGACTATGCACCTGCGGCGCAGCGCGTTATAGATTCACATCCAGCGATAAAAAGCGGATCAGATGGCCTTGGAGCAGCGTTTTCAGGCTGGATGAACTGATCCGCAGTAATGAGATTTTTCTGAGTCTGTTTTGTTTTGCCCACGCTTCCTACAGTGCCACCACTTGGAACCGTGGGAGGACTGAGCATGACTACAGCAACAACCGGACAGGCCTATAACTATAAAGTCGTCCGCCAATTCGTGATCGCCACCCTCGTGTGGGGCGTGGTGGGCATGGCCATGGGCGTCTGGATCGCCTCGCAACTGGTCTGGCCCGAGATGAACCTTGACCTGCCCTGGACCACCTTTGGTCGCCTGCGACCGCTGCACACCAGCCTGGTGATCTTCGGTTTTGCCGGCAGTGCGCAATTTGCCGCCAGTTACTACGCGGTACAACGCACCTGCCAGGTTCGGCTGTTTTCCGACACGCTGGCCGCATTCACCTTCTGGGGCTGGCAGTCAGTGATCGTGATCATGCTGGTCAGCCTGCCACTGGGCTACACCACCACCAAGGAATACGCCGAGATCGAGTTCTCCGGCGCGGTGTGGATGACCGTGGTGTGGGTGGCCTATGCCATTGTGTTTTTCACCACCGTGGTGCGGCGCAAGACCGCGCATATCTACGTGGGCAACTGGTTCTTCGGCGCGTTTATCCTGGTGATCGCGATGCTGCACGTGGTCAATCACCTGGCGATCCCGGTGGACTGGTTCAAGTCCTATCCGGTCTACGCCGGGGCCACCGACGCGATGGTGCAATGGTGGTACGGACATAACGCCGTAGGATTTTTCCTGACTACCGGTTTTCTCGGGATGATGTACTACTTCGTGCCCAAACAAGTCGGGCGTCCGGTGTATTCCTATCGCCTGTCCATCGTGCACTTCTGGGCGTTGATCACCCTGTATATCTGGGCCGGCCCACACCACCTGCACTACACCGCGCTGCCGGACTGGGCACAGTCGCTGGGCATGGCGATGTCATTGATCCTGCTGGCGCCAAGCTGGGGCGGCATGATCAACGGCATGATGACCTTGTCCGGCGCCTGGCATAAGTTACGCACCGACCCGATCCTGCGCTTTTTGGTGTTGTCGCTTGCGTTCTACGGCACGTCGACCTTCGAGGGCCCGATGATGGCGATCAAGACGGTCAACGCGCTCTCCCACTACACCGACTGGACCATCGGCCACGTCCACGCCGGAGCCTTGGGCTGGGTGGCGATGATTACCTTTGGCGCGCTCTACCACATGATCCCCAAGGTATTCGGGCGTGAACAAATGCACAGCGTGCCGCTGATCAACCTGCACTTCTGGTTGGCGACCATCGGCACGGTGTTGTACATCGCCTCGATGTGGGTCAACGGCATCACCCAGGGCTTGATGTGGCGCGCGGTGAACGATGACGGCACGCTCACCTACTCGTTTGTCGAAGCCTTGCAGGCCAGCCACCCCGGCTTTGTGGTGCGTTTTGCCGGCGGCTTGTTCTTTCTCAGCGGCATGCTGCTGATGGCCTACAACACCTGGCGCACGGTGCGGGTCGCCGACTTGCATGTGGCCCAGCTCGATGCGCGGATCGCTTGATATGTGGAGTTTCCTCATACTGATATGCCTGTATGGCGCGGTGGAGTACTGCCTGCGCGGGCAGACCAACGAGAGCCTGGATGAGGCCAGTCTGATTCCCTTTGCCGACGACCCGGAAGTGGCACGGCGGGTGGAGCTGGCCACGGGAAAACCGGTCCACGCGGTGGCACCGGAAACCGCCCGGCCGGGCTGGATCAACCTGGACATGTGAAACTGCTCCGGTCATTTGCTCGGCAACTGCGTATGACTATTCGGCGACCGATGAGTAAGGTGGGGCGACATTCCTTGTCAGGAGCATCGCATGCGCACCATCGGCCTTATCGGCGGCATGAGCTGGGAGTCCAGCGCCGAGTACTACCGCATCATCAACCAGCACGTGCGCGACCAGCTCGGCCCGCTGCGCTCGGCGCAATTGTTGATGTACAGCGTGGACTTCGGCCCGGTGGAACAGGCCCAGCATGCCGGGCGTTGGGACGACGCCGCGCTGATCCTGGAAGATGCCGCGCGCCGCTTGCAGGCCGGGGGAGCCGAGTGCGTAGTGCTGTGTACCAATACCATGCACCTGGTGGCGCCGCGTATTGAGGCGGCGGTGTCGATCCCATTCCTGCATATCGCCGATGCCGCCAGTGCGGCGGCCGTCGAAGCGGGCACCTTGACGGTCGGCTTGCTCGGCACGGCGTTCACCATGGAGCAGGACTTTCTCAAATCACGCCTGGCCGCCCAGGGCTTGACCGTGCTGGTGCCCGAGGCGCATGAACGCCAGGCGGTACACCGGATCATCTATGAGGAGTTGTGTGTGGGGGTGATCAGCGAGGCGTCCCGCCAGGTATACCAGCGGGTGATCGAGTCCCTGGGCGCGCGCGGCGCCCAGGCCATCATCCTCGGGTGTACGGAAATCAGCCTGCTGATCAAGCCGGAACACAGCGACCTGCCGCTGCTGGACACCACCGAGCTGCATGCGCAGGCTGCGGTGGCGTTTGCCTTGCAGGATTAAGCCGACCGACGCAGGCGCGCCATGCTCAGGGTGTCGACGAAGACGCCATCACGCAGGGCGTAATCGCGCAGCCGCCCTTCGACTTCGAAGCCGAACTTGCGATACAGGTTATGCGCGGCTTCGTTGTCGGCATACACCGTGAGTTCGACACGGTGCAGGTTCATCCAGTTGTCGGCCACGTCCAGCGCAGCGGCCAACAACCGCGAGCCCACCCCCTTGCCTTGCCAAGCCGTGGCCACGCCCATGCCGAACGATCCCACATGGGCCTGGCGTACGCGCAGGTACTGTTCCAGGCCAAGCTGGCCAATCACTTCCCCCCCATGCAGCGCCACCAGTTGGAGCCGCCGCTCGTTGTCCATCACCAGGCGTTTGCGCCAGGTTTCAGCGGACTGGAAAGGCATCTGCAGCACCTGACGGCACACGGCCGGCTCGTTGTAGAGCGCGGCGACGCCTTCAAGGTGGGCTTCGGTAAAGCGCTGGATCACGATATGGGGTTCAGGCGGGTGCATTGTGTTTCATCCTTTGAAAGACAAGTGGCCGCCCAGTGTAGGGGTGGCTCTATCGGCGGTGCAACGCCGCCAACCGCCACACCCGCGCAATATCCGCCGACCTCTCCCGCAACAAGCGCGGTGCCTCACTGCACGCCTGCTCCAGGCTCATCGGCCCGGAGGGCAAAGCAAAAGCCGCCGCCACCCCATGGGCGTACATCTGCTCGTAGCCCTCGCCCAGGGTGCCGGCGATCACGATGACAGGGACGTTGTGCCGGTGAGCGATACGCGCCACACCAAACGGGGTTTTGCCCCGCAGGGTCTGGGCGTCGAAGCGGCCTTCGCCGGTGATCACCAGGTCGGCGCCGCGTACGGCTTCGTCGAGGCCCACCAGTTCGGCCACCACCTCCACACCGGCGCGGAACTGTGCGCCCAGAAAGGCCTTGGCGGCGAAGCCCAGGCCACCGGCGGCACCGCTGCCGGGCTCGTCGCGCACGTCCCTGGGCAGGACCTGGGCGCAATGGTCGGCAAAGTGGCCAAGGGCGGCGTCCAGCTGTTGGACTTGCTCGGGGTTGGCGCCTTTCTGCGGGCCGAAAATCGCCGAGGCGCCGTGGGGACCGCATAACGGATTGTTCACGTCGGCGGCGATGTCGAAACGCACTTGGGCCAGGCGCGGGTCCAGTTGCTCGAGGCTGATACGTGCCAGTTGGCCCAACGCCAGGCCACCCGGTGCCAGGGCCTGATCTTCGGCGTCGAACAGTTGCACACCAAGGGCCTGCATGGCCCCCGCGCCGCCGTCGTTGGTCGCGCTGCCACCAATCGCCAGGATGATGCGTTGGGCGCCAGCATCCAGGGCCGCGCGGATCAGTTCGCCGGTGCCATAGGTGGTGGTCCGGCATGCATCGCGCTGGCCTGGCGGCACCCGTTGCAGGCCACTGGCCTCGGCCATTTCGATGATGGCGGTGTGGCTGTCGGCCAACCAGCCCCAACGCGCGTCAACCGTCGCGCCGAGCGGGCCGCGTACGCGCTGGTGACGCAGCTCGCCATTGCACGCCGCAAGCACCGAATCCACCGTACCTTCACCGCCATCCGCCATCGGGCACTGGATCAACTGTGCATCCGGCCAGACCTGGGCCAAGCCTTCGGCAATGGCCTGGGCGACGCCGTCGGCACTCAGGCTGTCCTTGAACGAGTCGGGGGCGATGATGATTTTCATGGGCTTTCTCCGGTTTTTATGACGCCCATGCTGCCAGTTGGCTCCGGGAATAACGCCGGTCCGATGCACAAGTGCGGGTGGGGTTTGTTGTTCATTCGGACAAAGGCTGGGGCAATAGCTGCACGCCAAGGTACAGCGCGAGCATGCCATCGAGGGTCAGCGGGTCGACGCCGCTCAGCTCGGCGATGCGTTCCATGCGGTAGCGCAGGCTGTTACGGTGGATACCCAAGGCATCGGCGCAAGCCTGGCTTTGCCCATCGTGATCGCACCAGCTGCGCAACGTGGCCAGGAGTTGGCCGTTGCTGTCTTTGGCCAGCACTTTGCGCAAGGGGTTGAGCAGTTCGTCCAGCGCATCGTCGTTGCGATGGCGCCACAGCATCACCGGCAGACGGTAACGGTTGAGGGTCAACAGGCGCGACTGGGGCAAGATATCGCGCCCATAGGCCAACAAATCGCCGACCCTGCGGTAGCATCGACGCAATCCCGCCAGCCCATCGGCCTGCCCGCCAACGGCGACGCGCAGGATGTTCCAGCCCAGGCCCTGAAGCTTCTCCAGCAGGCGGAGGTTGTCCACCGGCACGGCTGCCGGTCGGCACCACAGCAGGGAAAACTGCGCCGAGCTCACACACCAGCTGTCCGGGTAGCGCGATGTCAGCCAGGCACTCAAGGCCTCCGCCGATTGCCCCACCCCCAATTCGAACAGGTAAGGCGTGCGTGCCATCTGCGGTTTGAGCCCCAGTTGTTGGGCTTCGTCCACCAGGCGGGGAGAGTCGCCGCTGTCAGCCAGCAACAAGGCGAGCAGATCGTCGCAGCGCTGGCGCCGCCATTGTTGTTCAACCTGCTGGTGACGTTGGCTGACCAACATTTCGGCGGTCATGCGCACCAGCTCGGCATAGGTGCGCAGCCCTTCCGGCTCGCCGGTGATGCCCAGCACGCCGATCAGACGTTGGTCATGCATCAACGGCAGGTTGATACCGGGCTGTACGCCTTTGAGGTGCTTGGCAGTCTGCCCATCGATTTCGACCACGCGGCCATTGGCCAATACCAGTTGCGCCCCTTCGTGGCGGGTGTTGATGCGTTCGGGCTCACCGCTGCCGAGGATCAGGCCCTGGCTGTCCATGACGTTGACGTTGTGGGGCAGGATCGCCATGGTGCGGTCGACGATATCCTGCGCCAAGTCATGATCCAGCTCGAACATGGGGCCATCTCCTGGAAAGAAGTCGTTGAAAGGGAGGGTTGTTCATCGGCACAGCGCAAACGATGCTTCACTGTGCGCGAGCACAAAGACAGCACCCCGCCAGGTGGCCGAGACTCGTTGGGCGATCAACGTTACCTGCGCATCGCGAAAAATCATAATAAAGAGAGATCCCCATGTCACAGAGCGCCGCTGCCACACTGGCCACCGATGACGATAAAAACGCCATCTACAAGCGCATCACCCTGCGCCTGATTCCCTTCATCTTCATCTGCTATCTGTTCAACTACCTCGACCGGGTAAACGTTGGCTTTGCCAAGTTGCAGATGCTCGATGCCTTGAAGTTCAGCGAAACCGTCTACGGCCTTGGCGCCGGGATTTTCTTTATCGGCTACGTGCTGTGCGGCGTGCCGAGCAACCTGGCGTTGACCAGGTTCGGCCCACGACGCTGGATTGCATTGATGATGATCGTCTGGGGCACGCTGTCGACCTGCCTGTTGTTTGTCACCACGCCGACGCACTTCTATACCTTGCGCCTGTTTACCGGTGCCGCAGAAGCGGGCTTCTTTCCCGGCGTGGTGTTGTACCTCTCGCAGTGGTTCCCGACGTTCCGCCGTGGTCGCATCATGGCCTTGTTCATGTCGGCGATCCCGGTCTCCGGCTTGCTCGGCAGCCCGTTCTCCGGCTGGATTCTCAACCACTTCGCTGCCGGCCAAGGCGGCCTCGCGGGCTGGCAGTGGATGTTCCTGCTGCAAGGCATCCCGACCGTGATCCTCGGCGCCCTCGCCTACTTCCTGCTCAGTGACAGCTTCGCCAACGCCAAGTGGCTCAAACCCCATGAGCGCGCGGTGCTGGAGGCCGACCAAGCGACGGACTTGGCGAACAAGCCGAAAACCACCACGGACTCCCTGGGAGAAGTGTTCAAGAATCCGGCGATCTGGGCTTTCGGTCTGATCTACTTCTGCATCCAGAGCGGCGTGTACGCGATCAACTTCTGGCTGCCGTCGATCATCAAGAACCTGGGGTTCAGCGATAACCTGGTGATTGGCTGGCTCAGCGCGATTCCCTATCTGCTGGCCGCGGTATTCATGTTGCTGGTGGGCCGCTCCGCCGACCTGCGCAAGGAACGGCGCTGGCACTTGGTGGTGCCGATGCTGATGGGCGCAATCGGCCTGGTCATCGCGGTGAATTTCGCCACCACGCCGGCCATTGCGATTCTTGGCCTGACCATCGCGACCATGGGCGCCCTCACCGGCCTGCCGATGTTCTGGCCGGTACCGACCGCCATGCTCAGCGCAGGCGCAGCAGCCGGTGGCTTGGCGCTGATCAACTCCATGGGCCAGATGGCCGGCTTCCTCAGCCCGTATATCGTCGGCTTTGTGAAGGATGCCACCGGGTCGACGGATATGGCGCTGTACTTGCTGGCGGCGGTGATTGTCGCGGGCAGTGTGTTGGCGTTACGCATGACGCGGACCTTGAAGGCCTGACGCCGTTTATGTAGGAGCAAGCTTGCTCGCGAAAAACGTCAACGATAACGCGTGTTTCCTGAATCAACGCGGTGCCAGTGAGTTTTTCGCGAGCAAGCTCGCTCCTACAGAAGGCGAGGTACGCTTAACTGGGAGACCCGTTTGCCGGGCGATAGCGCTACAGCAGACCGCCGCCGTCGATATCGATCACGGCACCGGTCATAAAGCCATTCTCCATGGCCAGCACATACCCGGCCGCCACCTCCTCCGCTTGCCCCACGCGCCCTACCGGCAACGCGCCGCCCGCCTTGGCAAACATCGCCAGCCGTTGTTCTTCAGCCAGCCCGGCATATGCCGGTGTGTCGATCACGCCTGGGCTGATCACATTGACCCGACGCGGTGCCAGCTCCTTGGCCAGTTGCTTGCCCAATGCTTCAGTGGCGGCGTTGATGCCGGTCTTGATGAACTGCCCCGGTGCCAATTTTCTCCCCAACTGGCCAGAGGTCAGGCTGATGCTGCCGCGCTCATGCATAAAAGGCAGGGCCAACTGGATGGCGCGCAGTGAACCCCAGAGCTTCACGTTGAAATTGTCCTGGGCTTCGTCCAGGTCCGTTTCGACCAGGGGTTTGGCCCGTACCGAAGGGCCCGAGGTATAGACCAGGTGGTCAAAGCGCCCCACGCGTTCGAACAGTTGCTGGAGGGAGTTGGCGTCGGTCACGTCCACCGGTTCGCTGCGCACGCCGTTATCGACGCCGGAGGACAGGCGTCGGCCAGCCAACACCACCTGCGCACCACGTGCGGTCGCCGCCTTGGCCACGGCGGCACCGATACCGCTGCTGCCGCCGATCACGATCACGGTTTGACCGCTGAGGGAGGATGTCATGGGGAAATGTCCTGGGTTAGAAAGTGAGCGTTCATCTTCCCAGCTTGGCAATCGACGAAAAATCCCGGTAAAACGACAGGATCTTTAAAGGATTTTTATAAATGAGCTCGATTCTCGACCTGGAAGTCTTTGTTCGCACCGCCGACACCGGCAGCCTGTCTGCCGCCGCACGCAGCCTGGGGCTGAGCCCGGCCGCCGCCAGCATCGCCCTCAAGCGCCTGGAAACCCGCCTGGGCAGTCGCCTGCTGGCCCGCTCCACACGCAGCATGCGCCTGACCGAAGAGGGTCGGCGTTACCTCGACAGCGTGCGCGAGGCGCTGGCGACGCTGGCCGAGGGTGAGCAAGCGCTCAGGCAGCAAAGCCATGGCTTGACCGGGTTGTTGCAGTTGGCGGCGCCGTCGGATTTCGGGCGCAACGTGGTGCTGGGCTGGCTGGATGCGTTCAAGCTCGAGCACCCCAACATCCGTTTGCAATTGATGCTCAACGACAGCAATGCCGACCTGTTCCGCGAAACCGTCGACATCGCCCTGCGTTTCGGTGTCCCCCGGGACTCCAGCCTGGTGGCGCTGCCGGTGGTGCCCGATCATCGACGCATCCCCTGCGCCAGCCCCGACTACCTGGCGCGCCATGGCACGCCGCGCACCCCGACGGAGCTGGCGCAACACAACACGCTGCGCTACATGCGCCAGGGGCGCGCCAACAACACCTGGTACTTTCGCCAAGGCGCCGTGCTCCAGGAAGTCGAGGTGACGGGCGATTACCTGAGCGATGACGGTGAAATCGTGCGGCGCTGGGCATTGGCCGGCCATGGCATCGCCTATAAGGCCAACCTGGATATCGCCCGCGACCTCAAGGCCGGACGCCTGGTGCAACTGCTGCCGGACTGGCAGGGCGAACCGACGCCGTTCAACCTGATGTGCCCCCACCGCCTGCAAGTGTCGGAGCGGGTGAAGGTGTTGCACCGTTTTTTACAGGTGCGCTGCCAGGCCTTGCTGAACGAATGAAGAAACGCGCGCAGGGCTTGTTCCAGAGCCTGCGAGTCTGGTATTGCATAACGTACATTTGCGCGTTTCGAGGAGCTTTCCATGATTTACCGCACACTGGGCCAGTCCGGCTTGAAGGTCAGCGCGCTGACCCTGGGCACTATGATGTTTGGCGAACAGACCAGCACCGAGGACTCGCTGCGCATCATCGACAAGGCCTGGGACCAGGGCATCAACTTTATCGACACGGCCGACGTCTACACCGGCGGGCGCTCCGAAGAAATCGTCGGTGAGGCCATCGTGCGTCATCGCGAGGACTGGGTGGTGGCCTCGAAAGTCGGCATCGGCCCCGTCGACGGCGTACCCAACCGCAGCGGTTTGAACCGCAAGCGGATTTTCAACGCGCTGGAAGCCAGCCTGAGGCGCCTGGACACGGATTACCTGGACATCTACTACCTGCACCGCGAAGACCACGGCACGCCGCTGGAGGTGACCGTGTCGGCGATCGGCGACCTGATTCGCCAAGGCAAGATCCGCTATTGGGGCCTGTCCAACTACCGGGGCTGGCGCATTGCCGAGGTGATCCGCGTGGCCGAGCGCCTGGGTGTCGACAAGCCGATCATCAGCCAACCGCTGTACAACATCGTCAATCGCCAGGCCGAGGTCGAACAGCTCACCGCCGCCGCCGCGTACGGCCTGGGCGTGGTGCCTTACAGCCCATTGGCCCGGGGCGTGCTCAGCGGCAAGTATGCGCCCGACGTCACCCCTGAACCGAGCAGCCGCGCCGCGCGCCAGGACAAACGCATCCTGGAAACCGAATGGCGCGTAGAGTCACTGCGAATTGCCCAGCAGATCCAGCACTACACCCAAGGGCGCGGTGTGGGGATGGTCGAGTTTGCGATTGCCTGGGTGCTGAACAACTCGGCAGTGAGTTCGGCGATCGTCGGGCCTCGTACCGAAGCCCAGTGGGACGCCTACACCGGAGCGCTGGATGTGCACATCAGCGCTGAGGATGAAGCGTTCATTGACTCACTGGTGACACCGGGGCATTCGTCGACGCCGGGGTTCAATGACGTGGGCCACTTCGTCTCCGGGCGAATCGCGCGACCTTGAGCCGACGCCCATCGCTTGGATGTGCGCCGCTGGCTCAGTCCAGCGGCACATCCAGGCTGACCTTGACCCGGTCCATCACCACGATGCTGCGGAACCACTTGATATTGCGGTTCTCGTAGAACAACTGCCGGGCCAGGGTCTCGTATGCCTTCATGGTCTCCACCACGATCACCAACATGAAATCCGCATCGCCAGTGACGTAATAGCACTGCTGCACCTGGGGAATCGACATCTGCGCCTTGAGTACATCAAGGTCTTCGATGTGCGTGCGTTCGGCGTGCACCTCCACCAGGATCGTGATCGGCTTGCCCAGCGCCTCCTGGTTGACCACCGCCGTATTAGCCGTGATCACCCCGCTCTGCTGCATGCGTTTGATTCGCCGCTGCACGGCAGCCGTCGACAAGTTGACCTGCTCGCCAATCACCCGCAGGGCGGTGGTGTTGTCATGTTGCAGGTGCTTGAGAATCGCCACATCGAATGCGTCGAGGGGTGGCTGCGGGGGGATGGACATCCGTACGAACCCTGGGTGTGAGAAAATTTCCCATAAGATGCCCCAAAACAGAGCAAACGTCTCAGCTCAAAAGCAATATATTCCCAGCCTGAAATCCCCCCTCTTTTTTAGCTATCGGTTTTCGCGAGGACAGCGTGTCTAAAGGTGTTGTGTTATCGGTATCGGCCTCGGTGTTATTTGCCGTGATGTATTACTTCACGTCATTGCTCACGCCATTGAGCGGCCTGGAGATTTTTGGCTGGCGCATGTTGCTGACCGTGCCGTGCATGACGGTGTTCATGCTCGTTACTGGCGAATGGCGACGGGTGTGGGAACTGTTGCGCAGGTTGGCGGCCCAGCCACGGCTGATTGCCGGGGTGGTGGTGTCCTCGGCTTTGCTCGGGGTGCAACTGTGGCTGTTTATGTGGGCGCCGCTCAACGGGCGCAGCCTGGACGTGTCGGTGGGGTACTTCCTGCTGCCGCTGACCATGGTGCTGACCGGGCGCCTGGTGTATGGCGAACGCCTTTCGCGCCTGCAACAGATTGCCTTGGTCTTCGCCGCCCTGGGGGTGCTGAACGAGTTGTATCAGGCGGGCGGTTTTTCCTGGGCCACGTTGGTGGTGATCATCGGCTACCCGGTGTATTTCGTTGTGCGCAAATACCTGGCAACCGACCACTTGGGCGGGTTGTGGCTGGACATGGCGTTGATGCTGCCGGTGGCCTGGTGGTTCGTGCAAAGCGGCGAACAAGGCTTCGCGGTGCTGGATGCCTATCCGAAGCTGTACGCACTGATCCCGATGCTGGGCTTGATCAGCGCTTCGGCGCTGGTGAGCTATATCATTGCCAGCCGCTTGCTGGCGTTCAGCCTGTTCGGCCTGCTCAGCTATGTGGAGCCGGTGTTGCTGCTCGGCGTGGCGTTGCTGCTGGGTGAAGGGATCAAGGCCGGGCAATGGCTGACGTACATTCCGATCTGGCTGGCGGTGATGGTGCTGGTATATGAAGGCTTCAAGCACCTGGTGCGCCAGCGAAAAGCCTGACGCCAGGCAAAAAAAATCGCCCGGCCGAGGCAGACCTCGACCGGGCGGTTTTTTGTTCAGTCGGCGGTCAATACACCGCGACGTACCTGGTCACGCTCGATCGACTCGAACAACGCCTTGAAGTTGCCCTCCCCGAACCCATCGTCGCCCTTACGCTGGATGAATTCGAAGAACACCGGGCCCATCAGGGTTTCCGAGAAAATCTGCAGCAACAGGCGCTTGTCGCCTTCAATGGACGAGCCGTCCAACAGAATGCCACGCGCTTGCAGTTGGTCCACGGGTTCGCCGTGGTTCGGCAGGCGGCCTTCGAGCATTTCGTAGTAGGTGTCCGGCGGTGCCGTCATGAAACGCATGCCCATGCGCTTCAACGCGTCCCAGGTCTTGACCAGGTCGTCGGTGAGGAACGCCACGTGCTGGATGCCCTCGCCGTTGAACTGCATCAGGAACTCTTCGATCTGCCCTGCGCCCTTGGACGACTCTTCGTTCAACGGGATGCGGATCATGCCATCCGGGGCGCTCATGGCCTTGGAAGTCAGGCCGGTGTATTCACCCTTGATGTCGAAGTAGCGGGCTTCACGGAAATTGAACAGCTTCTCGTAGAAGTTGGCCCAGTAAGCCATGCGCCCGCGGTACACGTTGTGGGTCAAGTGATCGATGACCTTGAGGCCGGCGCCTACCGGGTTGCGCTCCACGCCTTCGAGGTACACGAAATCGATGTCATAGATCGAGCTGCCCTCACCGAACCGGTCGATCAGGTACAGCGGTGCTCCGCCAATCCCCTTGATGGCCGGCAGGTTCAGTTCCATCGGCCCGGTTTCGATATGGATCGGTTGCGCGCCCAACTCCAGGGCACGGTTGTAGGCTTTTTGTGAATCCTTGACGCGAAACGCCATGCCACACACCGACGGGCCGTGTTCGGCGGCGAAATACGAGGCGATGCTGTGGGGCTCGTTGTTGAGGATCAGGTTGATCTCGCCCTGGCGATACAGCTCCACGTTCTTGGAACGGTGGGTCGCGACCTTGGTGAAGCCCATGATCTCGAAGATCGGTTCCAGGGTGCCGGGGGTGGGCGATGCGAATTCAATAAATTCAAAGCCCATCAGGCCCATCGGGTTTTCGTATTGGTCTGCCATGTTCGGCGCCTCATCATGCTTATGATTAACGGATATCAATTGCCAGCAAGGATGAAGCGCGAGGGCGGTGCACACGAGAGGCCCCGCACGCTGCGGGCGAGGAAATCACCAAAGATGAGGGGGGAGCCGAGTAGCTTCATGGTTACATCAGTCTCTGACGGCCGAGGCTTGCGTGAGCGCAAGTCCATATTCTTGTATGCGTAAATCGATTCTACACAGCGTAACCGAGTTTGTCCGTACTCTTATCAAATCCCCATTGCCCTGACCCGCGCAAGGGGTTTGTTGCACAGGTAGATCCCCAGCAGGATGACCGCGCCCCCCATCAGCATCGGCGCAGTCAGAGGCTCTCCCAGCAGCAATGCGCCACAGATCACGGCCGTCAGCGGATTGAGCGCGATAAATACCCCGGAACGTGTCGCACCAATGCGCCGGATACCCTCGTAGTAGCCGATATACGCCAGGGCCGAGCCCAGCACACCCAGGTACAGCAAGCTCAAGAGTTGTGGCAGATGAACGTTGCCGAGTGCTGCGGTGGTGAAGCTTCCCGTGGCCAACGTGGCAGTGCCCAGCATCGACGTCCCCAGCAATATCGACCAGGTCACCGTCTGCAAGGGGCCCAGGCTTTGGTTGAGTCCACGAGACAGCAGCGAGTAGACGCCCCACCCCGCCACGCAGCCGAGAATGAGCAGGTCGCCGATCCAGGCGTGGCTGGCCCCCTGCAACACGTGCGGGTTGCGGCTGACGATCACCGCCGCCGCGCCAACCAGGCACAACACGATGCCCAGCCACTGGGCGCGACCCAGGCGCTCCTTGAACCACAGCCAGGACGCCAGGCCGATCACCGCCGGGTTCAGCGCGACGATCAGTGATGCCCGCGAAGCATTGATGTACTGCAGCCCATAGAAGAAGCACAGGTTGTAGAAAAAGATCCCAAAAAACCCCAATACCGCCAACCGTGCCAGTTGGCGGGGGCTTGGGCGTACCAGCGCAATGCGCGCGCAAGCCAGGTACAGCAGCAGCGCCAGGCTCGCCAGGAGAAAACGCAGGCTGGCGGCCAGCAATGGATTGATCTGATCGGCCAGGTAACGCCCGGCGACGAAGGTGCCGCCCCAGACCATGGTAACGGCGGCGAGTTTGCAGTAAGTCAGGCGATCCGGGCTGGGGCTCATAGAAAGTTGCTCGAGGGGCGAAAGAATGCAGTTATTCTTTTGCTAATACTTCCTCATCGTAAAATGAGTGTTTGCTCATGACCCTGACTCAATTGGAAATCTTTGCCCTGGTTGCCGAGCTGCAAGGCTTTACCAGTGCGGCCCACCGGCTGGGCATCAGCCAATCCGCGGTATCCCACGCCATCAAGGCGCTGGAGCAGGAGTTGGGCGTGGAACTGTTTCGACGTCACCAAACCCTGGTGGAGCCGAGCGATATTGGCCAGCAATTACTCGGACGCGCCCGTGCCATGCTGGGCCTGGCCAACACCCTGCAACAGGAGGCCGCCGATGCCCGAGGCATGAAGCGCGGCACCTTGCGCATCGGTTCGTTTGGGCCCACTGCGTCAAATCGCTTGCTGCCGAGCATTCTCAGGCGGTTTCGCGCAGCGCATCCCGGCATTGAAGTGCACGTGGACGAGGGGCCTGATCGGCAAGTACTCCAGTGGCTGGATGAGCGGCGTATCGACGTCGGTTTCGTGGTACTGGAACAAGAGCGCCTCGATACCTTTGCGGTGTTCGAAGACCAGTTGGTGGCGCTGTTGCCCGCCGATCATCCCCTGGCCGCACGAGAGGCCCTGACCCTGCGAGACCTGTGTGACGATCCGTTCATTCTCACCGAGGCCGGCTCCTCGGAGTTGGTCACTCGCCTGTTCAGCGCGGCCCGGTTGCAGCCGAAGGTACGCTATCGCTGCGCCCAACTGCTCAGCACCCTGGAAGCGGTCAGTCGTGGCGATGGCCTGAGCATCGTGGCAGAAGCCTCGTTACCGCAGGCAAGCGACCCGCGTTATGTCAAACGCGCGTTGTCACCCCGCGTGCCGCGCCAGATCGGCCTGGCCGTGCTGGACCGGCGTCAGTCGTCTCCTGCCACGCTGGCCTTTATCGCGATGGCACAGGCCCCGGGAATGGCGAGCATATTTCCAGCCGGCCATCTATCATCGACGCATCCCTGACCGGCCTACCGGTACATTCCCCCACTGTGTAACAGGCCGTAGAACTCATGCCGCTCACCGTCCAAGGTCCTCGAAAGCCCTTCACACGCTACTCGATCAGTGCATTGTCCGGGCTGCTGCCGATCCTGATGGGTGTCGTCATCCTGTACTGGCAAGCCGAAGGCACGCTTGAACAGAGCACGGCCCAGACGGCCCAGGAGGCCGTGCGCCAGTTCGACCTGATGCTCGACAACACCGCACTGGCGGCCCAAGCCTTGCTCCCGCTGGCCGGCCAACCCTGCGACGCCGCTACGCAATTGGCCTTGCGCGAACAGGTCACGCGCCGACCGTTCGTACGCGCCACCACCTTGTCCTGGCAGGAAAACATCTATTGCAGCTCATTGTTCGGCAGCCACTACGCATCGCAGGTCAATCCGGATGATTATGTGGACGGTCGCCTGTGGTTGATGAATGGCAACCCGGTCACACCGGATACCGCGCTGCTGGTCTATCGCCTGGTCGAAGGCGACCAAGGTGCCTTTGCCTCGATCGATGGCTACCACCTGACCAACGCCCTGCGCCTGATCAGCCGCTATGCGCAATTGGTCCTGCAAGTGGGCCCCCATTGGCTGGACGCTGAGGGCAACGTGCATGACACGGCCGTGCCGCAGTTCGCGGTGGCCCATCACCACCTGGTCTCGCCGCGCTATCACTACAGTGTCGAAGCCGGTATGCCGGCGGGCGAAACCTGGCGTTATATGCAAGCGCGCTACCCGGCGATGTTCAGCCTGGTCGTGTTCTTCGGCATCCTGGCGGGCCTGCTTGCGCACTGGCTGCAAAAACGCGTGTCGGCCCCCTCCCATGAGTTACAACGCGCATTGGGGGCCAACGAGTTCATGCCTTATTTTCAACCCGTGGTCCGCGGCGATACCCGCCAGTGGGCGGGTTGTGAAGTGCTGATGCGCTGGAAACACCCCAAGGAAGGCCTGGTGCGCCCCGACCTGTTCATTCCGCTGGCCGAGGATTGCGGCCTGATCGTACCGATGACCCGCGCGCTGCTACGCCAAACAGCCGCGCAACTGGCGCCCCATGCCGCGCGCTTCAGCCCAGGCTTTCATATCGGCGTGAATATTACCGCCCGCCACTGCGAGGACCTGGCGCTCGTGGAAGACTGCCGGGAGTTTCTGGCGGCCTTCACGCCTGGCCAGGTCACACTGGTACTGGAGCTGACCGAACGTGAGTTGATCGAGCCCACGGACATCACCCGCCGCCTGTTCGACGCCTTGCATGCGCTGGGCGTCATGATCGCCATCGACGACTTCGGCACGGGTCATTCCAGCCTGGGTTACTTGCGTAACTTCAATGTGGACTACTTGAAGATCGATCAAAGTTTTGTCGCCATGATCGGTGTGGACGCGCTCTCGCGGCACATCCTGGACAGCATCATAGAACTGTCCGTCAAGCTCGACCTGGGCATCGTTGCCGAAGGCGTGGAAACAGCAGAGCAATGTGAATACCTTGCCGCACACGGTGTGCACTTCCTACAGGGTTATCTGTTTGGTCGTCCTTTACCTTGTGATGAATTCATTAAATCCCTGGCCCGCCATTGAATAGCCAGCGACTAATACGATGAAATAATGTTGTTCAGACAAAAGACATGATTTACTCATGACGGATTAACTACTACAATTTTTCTTGCCTGTGCAGAAGTCCGCAGGACGGCTTTTTCCTCGAGTCGCCTTAACGCGCTTGGCTTGTAGCTTTGTCTGCAGTTGATATCAGTCAAATACACTATTGGAGTACAGATTTTGTCCAGACTCGCCGAATTTCGCGCAGCAGAAAAAGCCCTTCAAGAACAGCTTGCCCAGCTGGAGTCCTTGAAGAACGATGCCGGCCTGAAGAAAGAAATCGAATTCGAAGAAAAGCTTCAAGCGCTCATGAAGAGCTATGGCAAAGGGCTGCGCGATATCATCTCGATCCTCGATCCCAACCTGGGCAAGGCCGGTGCGTCGGTTGTCGCCGCACCAAAACAGCGCCGCGCACGCGTGGTCAAGGTTTACCAAAACCCGCACACCGGCGAACTGATCGAAACCAAGGGCGGCAATCACCGCGGCCTGAAAGCCTGGAAAGAACAGTATGGCGCCGCCACTGTAGACTCCTGGCTTCGCGGCTGATCCACCGCACTAACAAAAAGCCTCGCATAAGCGAGGCTTTTTATTTTCGAGTTCGAAAACGAACTTAAATAACATTTCATTCGGTTCAAAAACGATTGATGTAACGCCATCAAAGTTTCAAGCTGTCACGCACCGAACTGACTTCATCCTTGCTCGCTTCGTAAGCTTGCGCTTGGCCCGCGTATGAAAATACATAGGCTTTATCGACATCAACAGCGCCCACCAATGTTTGCGACAGCACATGCCGCCCGTTTTCGGTAATCACGCAAGTAGTTTCGAGCGCATCGAGGCGACTCAACGTCGTGGGGTGCATCTTGGTGCAAACGCTTTGATAACCGCCTTGGGCAAAATCCTTCTGGATGGATTTACGCATTTCCAGCAATACCCCCTGAAGATTAACTTTATGCCCGGCCTCGATCGGCGTGCCAGTCAACTCCATGACCATCAGGGTGCTGCCGTTTTCATCGTTCTTGATGGCCCGTTGGCGCGACACGGCGGCAGGGTTGGCGGGTGCCTGGTCGTCGGGCACCACCTCCTCCACCTGCCAGCCACTGGGCCAATGAATTTCCGGGTCGGCCGCCAGCACAAAGGGGCTGCCCATCAGCAAACACAAGGAACTCAACAGCGGTCTACGAAATTCGATCATTGCAAAAAACGCCCAAGGTTCAAGCGACAAAGTTTGAGCCTCGGCACCCACGGGCCGCAAGGTCCGTGTGGGCTTTTTCATTTGGCGCTGCGCGCAGGCCTTGCGTATCATGGTTCGGCTGCACGGATGCCAGCCGCAAGCCAAGGGACCGCTCATCTCACATCGAGCCGCATTTGCCCGATTTTTTTCTGGAGGGCCCATGAGCCTGCACGATCTGAACACTTTCCCGGGCGTCACCGCCCAACCTGACACCGCCACCGCGAACTTCGTGTTCAACCACACCATGCTGCGGGTCAAGGACATTACCAAATCGCTGGATTTCTACACCCGCGTACTGGGTTTCTCCCTGGTTGAAAAACGCGACTTCCCGGAAGCCGAATTCAGCCTGTACTTCCTGGCGTTGGTGGATAAGGCCCAGATCCCGGCCGACGCTGCCGAGCGCACCCAGTGGATGAAGTCGATCCCAGGCATCCTGGAACTGACCCACAACCATGGCACCGAAAACGATGCCGACTTTGCCTACCACAACGGCAACACCGATCCGCGCGGCTTTGGCCATATCTGCATTTCGGTGCCGGATATCGTGGCGGCATGCGAACGTTTCGAAGCCTTGGGTTGCGATTTCCAGAAGCGCCTGACCGATGGTCGCATGAAAAGCCTGGCGTTCATCAAGGACCCGGATGCGTACTGGGTTGAGATCATTCAGCCAGCGCCGCTGTAAACGAAAAAACCCCATGATCGCTCATGGGGTTTTTCATTTCCGGGCCCGGATTTACGCCGGAGCGGACGTCCGAATCAGGTGATCGAATGCACTCAGGGAAGCCTTGGCGCCCTCTCCAACCGCGATCACAATCTGCTTGTACGGCACCGTGGTCACGTCACCGGCAGCGAATACACCGGGCAATGAGGTTTCGCCACGGGCGTCGACAATGATCTCGCCACGGGGCGTCAGCTCCACGGTGCCTTTGAGCCAGTCGGTGTTGGGCAGCAAGCCGATCTGCACAAAGATGCCTTCCAACTCGAGGGTCTTGAACTCGCCGCTGTCGCGATCCTTGTATGCCAGGCCGGTGACTTTCTGGCCATCCCCCTTGACTTCACTGGTCAACGCGCTGGTGATCACGTCAACGTTGGGCAGGCTGTACAACTTGCGTTGCAGCACCGCATCGGCGCGCAGCTTGCTGTCAAACTCGAGCAGCGTGACGTGGCTGACGATACCTGCCAGGTCAATGGCGGCTTCGACGCCGGAGTTACCGCCGCCAATCACGGCCACGCGCTTGCCTTTGAACAGCGGGCCATCGCAGTGCGGGCAGAAACACACGCCCTTGGCCTTGTATTCCTGCTCCCCCGGCACACCCATTTCGCGCCAGCGGGCGCCAGTGGCCAGGATCACTGTCTTGGACTTGAGCGTCGCACCGCTTTCAAAGCGAATTTCGTGCAGCTCACCGGCATTTTTCGCCGGGATCAGGCTGCTGGCGCGCTGCAGGTTCATGATGTCGACGTCGTACTGGCGCACATGGGCTTCGAGCGCGCTGGCCAGTTTCGGCCCTTCGGTTTCCTGTACCGAAATAAAGTTCTCGATGGACATGGTGTCCAGCACCTGACCGCCGAAACGTTCGGCTGCCACGCCGGTACGGATGCCTTTGCGCGCTGCGTAGATGGCGGCTGCCGAACCGGCCGGGCCACCACCGACGACGAGTACATCAAAGGCGTCCTTGGCGCTGATTTTCTCAGCGGCTTTTTCGATGCCGCTGGTGTCGAGCTTGGCGAGGATTTCTTCCAGGCCCATGCGGCCTTGGCCGAAGTTCACCCCGTTGAGGTAGACACTGGGCACCGCCATGATCTGGCGCTCATCGACTTCCGCCTGGAACAGCGCGCCGTCGATGGCGACGTGGCGTATGTTCGGGTTCAGCACAGCCATCAGGTTCAGCGCCTGGACCACGTCCGGGCAGTTCTGGCAGGACAGCGAGAAGTACGTCTCGAAGCTGAACTCGCCTTTAAGGGCGCGAATCTGTTCAATCACTTCGACACTGGCCTTCGACGGGTGGCCACCGACTTGCAGCAGGGCCAACACCAACGAAGTGAATTCATGACCCATGGGGATACCGGCGAAACGCAGGCTGATATCGGCACCCGGGCGGTTGATGGAGAACGACGGCTTGCGCGCATCATCGCCATCGGTTTTCAGGGTAATCAGCGTGGTGAGGCTGGTTACGTCCTGCAAAAGGGCAAGCATTTCCTGGGATTTCGCGCCGTCGTCGAGGGAGGCGACGATCTCGATCGGCTGGGTGACCCGTTCCAGGTATGACTTCAACTGAGCTTTAAGATTGGCGTCCAACATACGGGCGATTTCCTGTTCATTCGGTTTATTGCAGACAAAAAAACGCCCGAGCGTATCTCGCCCGGGCGTTTCGAGGGCGGTGTTGCTTACTTAGGTGCGGTAATCCGCCCTTGATACTTCACAGACTTAGATCTTGCCGACCAGGTCCAGGGACGGCGCCAGGGTGGCCTCGCCTTCTTTCCACTTGGCTGGGCACACTTCACCTGGGTGGGCAGCGACGTACTGGGCTGCCTTGATTTTGCGCAGCAGCTCGGAAGCGTCACGGCCAACACCACCGTCGTTCAGCTCAACGATCTTGATCTGACCTTCAGGGTTGATGACGAAGGTGCCGCGGTCTGCCAGGCCAGCTTCTTCGATCAGTACGTCGAAGTTGCGGGAGATGGTCAGGGTCGGGTCGCCGATCATGGTGTACTGGATCTTGCCGATGGCTGGCGAAGTGTTGTGCCAGGCAGCGTGAGCGAAGTGGGTGTCGGTGGAAACACTGTAGATTTCCACGCCCAGTTTCTGGAACTCGGCGTAGTTGTCAGCCAGGTCTTCCAGCTCGGTAGGGCAAACGAAGGTGAAGTCGGCTGGGTAGAAGAACACTACAGACCATTTGCCTTTCAGGTCAGCGTCGGTCACGTCTACGAAGTTGCCGTTTTTGTATGCGGTAGCTTTGAACGGTTTTACTTGGCTGTTGATGATAGGCATCGTTGACTCTCCGTCAGGGGTTAAGAAGTTGATGAAGTGAATCCTACCCACTCTTCTGGACGATGGCTCATTGGCAAACCTGATGCTGACGATTGGCTTTCTCTATCAGGCAACCGTATTAATAGAAGAAACATCAAATCAGCGCGGGAGTGGCCAAGGTCATGCCGAGAAAGGGTGTTGCTTCAACATAGCGCATGGCCGATTTCATGTCGCTCCAGCCGACGTAACTCATCAGCGACTTCAAATCCCAGCCGCTGCGATGGGCCCAGGTCGCAAAGCCGCGGCGCAGGGAGTGACTGGTGTAGTGCTCGGCAGCAATGCCCGCACGCTCAAGGGCCTGGCGCAGCAGCGGAATCACACTGTTGGGGTGCAACCCCTGCTCGCCCACGTTGCCCCAGCGGTCGATACCGCGAAATACCGGACCGCGCACCAGGGCCGACGCGCTGAGCCACTCGCTGTAGGCCTGCACCGGGCACAACCTTAGTAAAGCGGGGGTTTGGTAGGTCTTGCCGAGGTTGTCGCGATCGCTTTTGCTGCGTGGCAGATACAGGCTGATGCCGGCTCCGGGCACGGCCTGGACATGCTCGATGCTCAGCCGACATAACTCATCGCTGCGAAACCCCCGCCAGAAGCCCAGCAGGATCAGTGCAGTGTCGCGCTTGGCGCGCAACCATCGAGCTTGATCCTGAGCCTTGCCCGCCTCGATCGCCTCAACCTCAAGGGACGCCACCACTTGCTCCAGATGCTTGAGCTGCAACGGCTCGGCCTGTTTTTCCTGCGCAGGGTGCACGGCGCGAATGCCCTTGAGCACCTTGCGCACGACCGGCGCCTTGGTCGGGTCGGGGAACCCCTGGCTGGTGTGCCATTGCGCCAGCGCCGAGAGCCGCAGTTTCAAGGTGTTGACCGCCAATACCCCAGCGTGCGCCACCAGATAACGCGCCACGCTGTCGCTCGTCGCCGGCAGGAATCCGCCCCAGCTCACTTCGAAGTGCTCGATGGCCGCGCGATAGCTGCGGCGCGTGTTATCGCGGGTGGCGGCGTTGAGGTAACGATCCAGATCGCTCATGAAAGGCCTATTCGTACTGCTATCGGGGGTATCGGCGGCTGAAACCTGTTTGACACGGGATAATACGCCAATATCCCATCTGTTAAATCATGAATTTGAACCCTATTTTATTCGTGATACAGTATGTATCTACATAATACGTACCACAGTACTAAATCGACGGAGACCCCATGGCTCGCGGCGGCATAAACAAAGCAGTAGTTCAAACGGCACGCCTGGCGATCCTTGCCCGCGGCGAGAACCCCAGCATCGACGCCGTGCGCATCGAAATGGGCAATACCGGCTCGAAAACCACGATTCATCGTTATTTGAAAGAATTGGATGAGAGTGAAACCCGCCTGACCATTACCGAAGCCCCCATCGACGAGGAGCTTGGCGAACTGGTGGCGCGCTTGGCCCAGCGCTTGAAAGAGAAAGCCCAGGAGCCGATTGACCTGGCCTTGGCGCAGTTTGAACAGCAGAAGACCGCCCTGCTCGCCCAGATCAAAGCGCTGGAAGAGGCCCACAGCCAGCTGCAGCAGCAATTCGATATCCAGGCCGCGGCCCTCGCCGAAGAAAGTGCCGCCCTGCAAACCGCCAGCACCAGCCTGCAGACCGAGCAAACCCGCAACGCCGGCCTCAGCCAGGCGTGCAGTGACTACGAGCTGCGGATCAGTGACAAGGACGAACAGATTCGCTCCCTGGAAGAAAAGCACCTGCATGCCAGGGATGCGCTGGAGCATTACCGCACTGCAATCAAGGAGCAACGCGAGCAGGAACAGCGTCGCCATGAAGGCCAGCTGCAGCAGGTCCAGGCGGAACTGCGCCAGGCCCAGCAAAGCGCCATGGTGCGCCAGGACGAGATCACTCAACTGCACCGCGACAACGAGCGGTTGCTGATCGAGCAACGGGTAACAACGAAGGAACTCAGTGCATTGCAGGAGCAAATCCGCAAGGATCAGGCTCACCAGCTCAAGCTGAGCGAACAGGTCAATCAGATCGACAACGAACGCACCGTGCTTCAGGAGCGCCTGCGCGTCGCAGTACTGGACAGTCAATCACGCCAGGAAGCGCTGATCGCCCACCAGCAGACGAACAAGGCACTGGAACTGGACCTGATCAAGGCCCAGGCCACCATCGACGCGTTGCGCCTGGCGGCCGTCATTGCAACGGCGCCAGAGGCCACGCCTAAAGCCTGATCAGCCAGCCACGGGCGTGCGCATGGTGACGAACTCTTCCGCCGCGGTGGGGTGCACGCCGATGGTTTCATCGAAATGCTGCTTGGTCGCGCCCGCCTTGAGCGCGATCGCCAGGCCCTGCACGATTTCGCCGGCGTCCGGGCCAACCATATGGCAACCCAGCACTTTGTCGGTGTCGGCATCGACCACCAGCTTCATCAAGGTTTTCTCCTGACAGTCTGTCAGCGTCAGCTTCATTGGCCGGAACCGGCTTTCAAAGACCTGCACCGCATGGCCCTTTTCTTTCGCTTCTTCTTCCGTCAGGCCGACGGTGCCGATGTTCGGCAAGCTGAACACCGCCGTCGGGATCATCGCGTAGTCCACCGGGCGATATTGCTCAGGTTTGAACAAGCGACGCGCCACAGCCATGCCCTCGGCCAGGGCGACCGGGGTCAATTGCACGCGCCCTATCACATCGCCAATGGCCAGGATCGACGATTCGGCGGTCTGGTACAGGTCATCCACTTCGACAAAGCCGCGCTTGTCGAGTTTGACGCCAGTGTTTTCCAACCCCAGGTTATCCAGCATCGGACGACGGCCGGTGGCGTAGAACACACAATCGGCTTCCAGCACTCGACCATCTTTCAGCGTTGCCTTGAGGCTGCCATCGGCCTGCTTGTCGATGCGCTCGATATCGGCGTTGAACTGCAGGTCGAGGCCGCGCTTGGTCAGCTCTTCCTTCAAATGCGTACGCACCGAACCGTCGAAACCACGCAGGAACAGGTCGCCGCGATACAACAAGGAAGTGTGGGCCCCCAAGCCATGGAATATCCCGGCGAACTCGACGGCGATATAACCGCCCCCCACCACCAGCACACGCTTGGGCAGCTCTTTCAGGAAAAACGCCTCATTCGAACCGATCGCATGCTCGCGCCCCGGAATCTCAGGGATCTGCGGCCAGCCGCCCGTGGCGATGAGGATATGCTTGGCGGTGAAGCGCTCACCATTGATCTCCACCTGATGCGGGTCGACCAGTCGTGCGTGCCCCTCATGCAGGGTGACGCCGCTATTGACCAGCAGGTTGCGATAGATGCCATTGAGACGGTTGATCTCGCGATCCTTGTTGGCGATCAGGGTCGCCCAATCAAAGTTCGCCTCCCCCAGGGACCAGCCAAAGCCACTGGATTGCTGGAAATCTTCGGCAAAATGCGCGCCGTACACCAACAGCTTCTTCGGCACGCAGCCGACGTTCACGCAGGTACCCCCCAGGTAGCGGCTTTCTGCGACAGCCACCTTGGCACCAAAACCGGCGGCAAAGCGCGCCGCACGAACGCCACCGGAACCGGCGCCAATTACATACAGGTCAAAATCGTAGGCCATTTCACTCTCCTCGGCAGGCCATCAGCATACCGACTTACATGGGGCTGAAAAACGAAAAAGCCACCCGAAGGTGGCTTTCTCTAGCGTTCGTACTTTAAATCAGGCGGGCAACCGTGAATCAGTAAGCCTTGCCAGTCTTGTAGAAGTGCTCGTAGCAGAAGTTGGTCGCTTCGATGTAGCCTTCGGCACCACCGCAGTCAAAGCGGCGACCTTTGAACTTGTAGGCAATCACGCAACCGTCTTTGGCCTGCTTCAACAGGGCGTCGGTGATCTGGATCTCGCCACCCTTGCCTGGCTCGGTTTCTTCGATCAACTTGAAGATGTCCGGGGTCAGGATGTAACGACCGATGATCGCCAGGTTCGACGGTGCATCTTCCGGTGCTGGCTTCTCGACCATGTCGCGTACGCGGATCAGGCCGTCGCCAATGTCGTCGCCAGCGATCACGCCGTACTTGTTGGTTTCCTGAGGGTCAACCTCTTGAACCGCGACGATGGTGCAACGGTATTTCTGGTACAGCTTGACCATTTGGGTCAGGACGCCGTCGCCTTCCAGGTTTACACACAGGTCATCCGCCAGGACCACGGCGAACGGTTCGTCACCGATCAGTGGGCGGCCGGTGAGGATGGCGTGGCCGAGGCCTTTCATCTGGGTCTGGCGGGTGTAGGAGAACGAGCACTCGTCGAGCAGTTTACGGATGCCGACCAGGTATTTTTCCTTGTCGGTGCCCTTGATCTGGTTTTCCAGCTCGTAGCTGATGTCGAAGTGGTCTTCCAGCGCGCGCTTACCGCGGCCAGTAACGATAGAGATTTCGTTCAAGCCGGCATCCAGTGCCTCTTCGACGCCGTACTGAATCAGTGGCTTGTTCACCACCGGCAGCATCTCTTTGGGCATGGCCTTGGTCGCTGGCAAGAAGCGAGTGCCGTAACCGGCTGCTGGGAACAAGCATTTCTTGATCATATGAGTCCTTACAAAGGGCTGTGCGTACGGAATTCGGCGCAGTCTAATCAGGCCGCAGTCACCTTACAATGGGTCCTGCTGGCGTTGCGATGTCAACATAGAGAAAAAATGTCGTCGTAAGTTCCGCTAATCCTACGAAGCGCTTCACTAACGACATCCCCAAATCAGACTTTTCCTCCGATTTAAAAGGGACCCAACCTTTTTAGCACGCTTTTCGGCGCCAGACATTGACATGGAATAACTTCGGCGAGCCTGCGACATTTGGCGCTATCATTACGCCTTTGAATCCGACCACGAGATTGTTAATAGATGTCAGAACCCAAAGGCGTAAATGGCTACCTGATCACCCAGCGTGCGGACGGCTGGCACCTGATCAACTTCCACGGAGACAGCGTCGCCGGCACATTCGCGACCGAACGTGAAGCGATTGCGGTTGCCGAAGTGTTCGTGGATGAAGCAGGCCATGCGTCGAGCAAGCGCCCGAAGGGCAAGTAAACCTCGCCGCCCAGCGCATAAAGCCCCGTTCAACGGGGCTTTTTTGTGTTTGTCTGTACCTACATGGCAGTTCGCTATAATCTTCCGCAAACGCCCCACGACAGTGTCCGCGCGCCTTCCAACACCTTTGACGACGAACACACATGAACAAGATTCTGGCCCTGACTGCGGTACTGGCGCTTACCGGTTGCACCACCACCTCTGACGTCTATCTGAAAAACGGCGAACAGGGGCTGACCATCGATTGCTCGGGCGAAGCCAACTCCTGGGCCAGTTGCTACGAAAAGGCTGACGCCTCCTGCGCGGGCACCGGTTATCGCATCGTCGGTACCGAGGGTACGCCGGCGTTGAGTGAAGATGACAAGACCCTGGGCAAGGACGTCGGCAACTTCAAAAGCCGCAGCGTGGTAGTGGTCTGCAAGTAGGCGCAAGTGCCCTACATGTGAATTTCCGCAAACTTGATGCCGAGGCCGCGAATGGTCTCGATCAGGTCGTCCAGGCGCTGGAACGACTCCACCTCATCCTGATCATCCACCAGGAAAAAACTGCGCCCACCGCTTTTCTTGAAGAATACGATCCACTCGCCCGGATCGGCGGGGTTCTGGATGACATGGGTGGCCGAAATCTGACCCTCGGCATGTTGGGCTCTGACGTGTTCGCGTTTCATGACAGGTTTCCACATAAAGACAAATGCCGCGCAAACCCAAGGCTTGAGCGGCATTTTTGCATTGAATGACCGACAGTTTAACGGATGCCCTGCCCGATCAGCACGCCCTCTGCGGTTTGAGCGTAAAGATTGACCCCCGCGTGGCCGCTCGTGGCTGCTGACGTCGGCGGCCACCTCCCAGGCCGGCGTCCTGGCTCAGGTTGTAACGCTTGGCGGGTGGCGACAACTCATAAAAAAGCCTGGCGCTGTTACGACAGGGCCAGGCTTCTTTTATCGGATTCAAGGGGCGGCGGGTTCACGCGGCTTAGCCGGAAATGCACTCTTCACCGGCCTTCTTGACGTCACCCGGACGGATAGGCACGTTGGACATGCTCTCGTAGAGCTTGATGCTGCTGCCACTGGAACGCTCTTCGATCTCGAAAATCGCAGAAGGGTCGGCGGAGAACTTCTGTGGCACGATGACTTGTACCCCCTCCTTATGAGGTTCGATCTGCGGCGGCCGGCGCGTCGTGGACAGTTTGCGCACCACACAGGCAGCATATTCCTGTGGTTTCTTCCCGGATATAACCGCCAACGTCGGCGGGGTCTGCTTGATGTCTGCAACCGAAGCACACCCACCTAGCGCCAGGGCCAGAACCAACACACTCCACTTCATAAAAAACCTCCGATAAAGACCCTACGACAGCGGGGATGGTAATTTTCTCCCGCCAAAGTAGGATTTATCCCTGATAACTCGGTAGATAACTGTTTTAAATTGTCAAAGTCGTCGACGACGGCCCGATAATAAACGCGCTGGGGCTGATAAACTCCATCTTAACCTACGTATCGTTCTGATTTTTCAGAAAAAGCCCTTCTGGAGACACCCCCATGAAATTCATCCACCAGCGCGAGCACCTCAACGAAGGAGACATCGTTGTTATCGAATGCTCGCAAACCTGCAACATTCGCCTGATGAGCGACGCCAACTTTCGCAGCTTCAAAAATGGCGGGCGCCACACCTACCACGGCGGCGCTTTCGACAAATTCCCGGCAAAAATCACCGCGCCGAGCACCGGGTTCTGGAACATCACCCTGGACGTCGTGACCCGCCGCGCCATCAGCGTCACCCGTAAACCCACCTTGTCCCACAAGATCCGCATCGTTCGTCGCACCAGCTCCAAACTGAGCTGATCCGGACTCTCGACAGGAAAGAAGCTGTGACTACCACCAAATACGTCATCAAGTACAAGCTCAACGGCGAGCGTCGTTTTGAATTTGCCCAGTTGCACACCAACAGCGTTGAAGAAGCCAAGCAAGCCCTGGCAAAAATTCACGATGCCAACGACGAAATCACCGACATCAATGTGAGCAAGGCGCTGTAAGGACATGACCGGCCCTACCGCTGACCTGTTTGCCGATGATGCGCTGCAACAACCGCAGAAGCGCGAGCAGATTGGCGAACAGTCCTACGTCCTCAGAGGTTATGCCCTGCCCTGGATTGAGCGCCTCCTACCCGAATTGCGCCGTGTACTGGCGCAATCGCCATTTCGCAAGATGGTCACCCCAGGCGGATTTACCATGTCGGCGGCCTTGAGCAGCTGCGGCGAATTGGGCTGGAACACGGATGCCAACGGCTACCGCTACAGCGCGCTGGACCCGCGCAACCAGCAGCCTTGGCCGGCACTGCCCGACGCGATGCGCCAACTGGCGGTGCAGGCGGCCGCGCAAGCCGGGTTCAACGACTTTGTGCCCGACGCCTGCCTGATCAACCGTTACGTGCCAGGGGCAAAGATGTCATTGCATCAGGACAAAAACGAGCGCCGCTACTCGGCGCCCGTCGTGAGTGTGTCCCTGGGGCTACCGGCGATCTTCCTGTTTGGTGGCCATGAACGCAGCGACAAGGCGCAAAAAGTCTCGTTGTTCCACGGCGATGTGGTGGTGTGGGGCGGTGTCGATCGCTTGCGTTTCCATGGGGTGATGCCGATCAAGGATGGCGTGCATCCCATCATGGGCCCGCAACGTATCAACCTGACCTTTCGCACCGCCGGCTGATTTGACCGCAAGCTTCAGAGTGCCAGGCCGAGGCGTCCCGACTAATCTGGCGGTGACCCGTCAGGAGTGCAGGCAATGATCAATCCACAAGACCCCCGCTGGGCAGCCATCCTGGCCCGTGACCCCGAGGCCGACGCGCTGTTTGTCTACGGCGTGAAGACCACCGGCGTGTATTGCCGCCCCAGCAGCGCTTCGCGTTTGCCGCGCCCGGAAAACGTCGAATTCTTTGACACCGCGCAACAGGCCGAAGCGGCAGGCTACCGGCCCAGCAAGCGTGCCGCCGGCGATCAGACGCTACGGGCCGCGCATCACGCCCGCCTGGTGGCCGACGCCTGCCGGCAGATCGAGCAGGCCGACACCGCGCCAGGCCTGCAGCAACTGGCCCAGCACGCCGGGTTGAGCCCCTTTCACTTCCACCGGGTATTCAAGTCCGTCACCGGCCTGACCCCGAAGGGCTACGCCAGCGCCCATCGCTCGCGCAAAATCCGCGATGGGCTCAAGGATCAGCGTTCGGTCACCGACGCCCTGTATGACGCCGGCTTCAACTCCAACAGCCGCTTCTATGAATCGGCCAATCAGTTACTCGGCATGACGCCAAGCGACTACAAGGGCGGCGGCACCAACAACACGATTCGTTTTGCCGTTGGCCAATGTTCGCTGGGCGCGATTCTGGTTGCGCAGAGTCATCGCGGCGTCTGCGCGATCCTGCTGGGCGACGACCCAGACAAGCTGGTACGCGACCTGCAGGATCAATTTCCTAAAGCCGACATCATCGGCGCCGATCGCGATTTCGAACAATTGATCGCGCAAGTAGTGGGTTTTATCGAAGCGCCGGCCCTGGGCCTCGACCTGCCATTGGACCTGCGCGGCACGGCGTTCCAGGAACGGGTATGGCGGGCCTTGCGCGACATTCCGCCGGGCAGTACCGCCAGCTACGCGCAGATCGCCCAGCGGATTGGCGCGCCCCAGTCGTTTCGGGCGGTGGCCCAGGCCTGTGGGGCCAACAGCCTCGCGGTGGCCATTCCCTGCCACCGCGTGGTGCGCAGTGATGGCGAACTGTCGGGCTACCGCTGGGGCGTGGAGCGCAAGCGGCAACTGCTGGAACGGGAAAGCCCGACAAAAGCCTGACGGATGCCGATGTAGGTCAACGCCAGGTCCTGCGCCAGGCAAGCCTCGACCTTGCCGGCCACTTCGCCCCGCAGATCTACGCCATCGACTGATGACCGCGCACGAAATACCCGCTTCGTCCAGTGAATAAAACAGACTGGCCGGGTGCCAAGGGCCCTGCTAAAACAGCGCACAGTCTTACTAACGCTGGAGACGCATCCTATGAGCACCTGGCCAGACACCCGTATTCTCGACCTGTTGGGCATTGACGTGCCCATCATCCAGGCACCCATGGCCGGTGCCACCACCCCGGCCATGGTCATTGCCGCCAACCAAGCCGGTGCGCTGGGCTCGATGCCTGCCGCGGCGCTGAGCACCGAGCAACTGCGCGAAGCTTTGGCCACTATCCGGCAGGGCAGCACGCGGCCGATCAACGTGAACTTTTTCTGCCATCAGCCGCCATTGGTCGACGACGAGCGTGACCGTCAATGGAAGCATCTGCTGGAACCCTACTACCGCGAACTGGGCGCCGACTTCGATGCGCCGACTCCCGTGTCCAACCGTGCGCCGTTCGACGACGCGGCGTGCCAGGTCGTGGAAGCATTTCGCCCCGAGGTGGTGAGTTTTCACTTCGGCCTGCCGGAAAAAGCGTTGCTTGACCGGGTAAAAGCCACGGGGGCCAAGGTGCTTTCCTCGGCCACCACCGTCGAAGAAGCCGTGTGGCTGGAACAGCAGGGCTGCGATGCAATCATTGCCATGGGCCTTGAAGCGGGCGGGCACCGTGGGATTTTCCTGAGCGACGACCTCAACACCCAGATTGGCTTGATGGCACTGGTGCCGCAGATTGTCGACGCGGTCAGCGTGCCGGTGATTGCGGCCGGGGGTATTGGTGACGCGCGTGGCATTGTGGCGGCGTTCGCCCTGGGTGCTTCTGCCGTGCAAATGGGCACCGCCTACCTGTTCACGCCCGAAGCGAACGTCAGTGCGTCCCACCATCATGCGTTACGTCATGCCCAGGCCAGCGAAACTGCACTGACCAACTTGTTCACCGGCCGACCGGCGCGTGGCATTGTCAACCGCGTCATGCGTGAACTGGGGGCGATCAACCCGCTGGCTCCGGCGTTTCCGCGGGCTGGTGGGGCCTTGATGCCACTCAAGGCCAAGGACGAAGCGGGCTTCAGCAACCTGTGGTCAGGCCAAGCGCTGCGGCTGGGCAAGGATATCGGAACCTTTGAGCTGACCCGCGAACTGGCCAGGCAAACCCTGGCGAAGCTCAAGTAGAAGCAGGCCTGTGGCAACTTTGCACTGTACCGGCAATGGCCAACCGCTATATATTCCCATACATAGCGGTTAAGCCTTCAACCTATAACAAGCCGTACACGTCCCAAGGAGCTGCTTCATGATGATTCGCGCCGCACGCCTGGCCCCAACCGCCCTGGCCACCCTGATGGCTGCCTTCGCCGTGGGTTCGGCCCATGCCGATGAAGTGCAGGTGGCCGTGGCCGCCAACTTCACCGCACCGATCCAGGCAATTGCTGCTGACTTCGAAAAAGACACCGGCCATAAACTGGTCGCGGCCTATGGCGCCACCGGGCAGTTCTACACCCAGATCAAGAACGGCGCGCCGTTCGAGGTGTTCCTGAGCGCCGACGACACCACCCCGAAAAAACTCGAAGACGAAGGCGCCACCGTTAAGGGCTCGCGTTTCACCTACGCGGTGGGCACCCTGGCGCTGTGGTCGGCCAAAGCAGGCTATGTGGACGCCAAGGGCGAGGTCCTGAACAAGAACGACTTCAAGCACCTCTCCATTGCCAACCCGAAAGCCGCGCCGTACGGCCTCGCTGCCACCCAGGTGCTGGCCAAAGAAGGCTTGACCGAGAAGGTCAAGGACAAGATCGTTGAAGGCCAAAACATCACCCAGGCCTACCAGTTTGTCTCCACCGGCAACGCCGAGCTGGGATTCGTCGCCTTGTCGCAGATCTATAAAGACGGCAAAGTCACCAGCGGGTCGGCGTGGATTGTCCCCGCGTCGCTGCACGACCCAATCAAGCAGGATGCGGTGATCCTCAACAAAGGCAAAGACAGCGTCGCAGCCAAGGCACTGGTGGAGTACCTGAAAGGGCCAAAAGCCGCTGCCGTTATCAAATCCTACGGTTATGAGCTCTAAATGCCACTTTCGAGTGCCGATTTTTCCGCTATCTGGTTGACCGTCAAGCTGGCCTCACTGACCACTGTGATCCTGCTGGTCATCGGCACTCCGATTGCCCTGTGGCTGTCGCGCACCCGATCCTGGTGGCGCGGCCCCATTGGTGCGATCGTCGCCCTGCCGCTGGTGCTGCCGCCCACGGTCATTGGCTTCTACCTGCTGTTAACCATGGGGCCCAATGGCTATTTCGGCCAGTTCACCCAATGGCTGGGCCTGGGCACCCTGACCTTCAGTTTCGCCGGGTTGGTGATCGGTTCAGTGATCTATTCCATGCCGTTTGTGGTGCAGCCGTTGCAAAACGCCTTCTCCGCCATCGGCACACGCCCGCTGGAAGTGGCTGCGACCTTGCGCGCCAATCCCTGGGACACGTTTTTCACGGTGATCCTGCCCCTGGCACGCCCAGGATTCATCACCGCGTCGATTCTCGGTTTTGCCCATACCGTCGGTGAGTTCGGCGTGGTGCTGATGATCGGCGGCAATATCCCGGACAAGACCCGGGTGGTCTCAGTGCAGATCTACGACCATGTCGAAGCGATGGAGTATGCCCAGGCCCATTGGCTGGCCGGTTCCATGGTGATCTTCGCGTTCCTTGTATTGCTGGCGCTCTACTCCAGCCGTAAAACCAAGATGGGCTGGAGTTGATGTCGATGATTAATGTGCGCCTGCATCTCAAGTACGCCGCGTTTGCGCTGGAGGTGGACCTGCATTTGCCCGGTCGCGGCGTGACAGCCCTGTACGGGCATTCGGGTTCCGGCAAGACCACCTGCCTGCGTTGCATCGCCGGGCTGGAGCGCGCCAAGGACGGGTTTGTCCAGGTCAACGATGAAATCTGGCAGGACAGCCGCAGCGGGCTGTTCGTGCCGCCGCATAAGCGCGCGCTGGGTTATGTGTTCCAGGAGGCGAGCCTGTTTGCGCATTTGTCCGTGCGGGCCAACCTGGAGTTCGGCCTCAAGCGCATCCCTCGCCAGGCGCGGCGCGTTGACATGGCCCAGGCCACGGACTTATTGGGGATCGGGCATTTGCTCGAACGTCATCCCCAGCACCTGTCCGGGGGGGAACGCCAGCGCATTGGCATCGCCCGGGCATTACTGACCAGCCCCAAGTTACTGCTGATGGATGAACCGCTCGCGGCGCTCGACAGCAAACGCAAGGGCGAGATCCTGCCGTACCTGGAGCGCCTGCATGACGAACTGGATATCCCGGTGCTCTATGTCAGCCACGCCCAGGACGAGGTGGCACGCCTGGCCGATCACATCGTATTACTCAGCGAAGGCAAAGCCTTGGCCAGTGGCCCCATCGGTGAAACCCTGGCTCGCCTGGACTTGCCCCTGGCGTTGGGCGACGACGCCGGCGTGGTGATCAGCGGCACCATCAGCGCCTACGATGAACATTACCAATTGCTCACCCTGCAATTGCCCGGCAGCGCCTTGCGCATGCGTGTGGCCCATGCACCGCTCGCACTGGGCAAGGCCCTGCGGATCAAGGTGCAGGCGCGGGATGTCAGCCTCAGCCTGCAAGGCGAAGAACCCAGCAGCATCCTCAACCGCCTGCCGGTGACGGTTACCCAGGAAATTTCAGCGGATAACAGCGCCCACGTGTTGGTGCGCCTGGATGCTGGCGGCACGCCGTTGCTGGCGCGGATCACCCGTTTCTCCCGCGACCAATTGCAACTGCACCCTGGGCAGATGCTATGGGCGCAGATCAAGGCGGTTGCCGTATTGGCATGACAAACCTTTTTGGCACGACCGCAAAACCCTGCGGTCAATCAGACATACCGGCCTGACTGATTGCCAAGGACCCTGCGCCATGCCCGATTCTGCCTTGCCCGCCGACCTGCCCCACGACCTGCATTATGTTGATGACACGCAGCCAGGCATTCGCCGTAAAAAGCTGCGTGGCAAATTTCAGTACTTTGATCCCCAGGGCAAGCGCATCACCGATCCCGAAGACATCAAGCGCCTGAACGCCCTGGCCGTACCGCCCGCCTATACCGATGTATGGATCTGCGCCGACCCGCGCGGCCATCTGCAAGCCACCGGCCGCGACGCGCGCGGACGCAAGCAGTACCGCTACCACGCACGCTGGCGTGAAGTACGCGACACTGACAAATACGCACGCCTGCAAGCGTTCGGCGAAGCCCTGCCCAAACTGCGCAAGCAGCTGCAAGCGCAACTCGCCGAACCGGGGTTCACTCGGGAAAAGGTGCTGGCCACCGTGGTCATGCTGCTGGATGCCACATTGATTCGGGTCGGCAACACCCAATACGCCCGTGCCAACAAATCCTACGGGCTGACCACCCTGCGCAACCGGCATGTGGACATCAAGGGCAGCGAGATCCAGTTCCAGTTTCGCGGCAAGAGTGGTGTCGAGCATCAAGTCAGCGTCAAGGACCGACGCCTGGCTAGCGTGGTCAAGCGCTGCCTGGAGTTGCCGGGGCAGAACCTGTTCCAGTACCTGGACGAAGACGGTGAACGCCGCACGGTCAGCTCCCATGACGTCAACGCTTACCTGCACAGCCTCACCGGCGCCGACTTCACCGCCAAGGACTACCGCACCTGGGCCGGCACCGCCATGGCGCTGGCGGTCCTGCGCGAACTGGAGTGGCAACCGGAGTCCGACGCCAAACGCCATGTGGTGGCGATGGTCAAGGACGTCGCCAAGCAACTGGGCAACACGCCGGCGGTATGCCGCAAGTGTTATATCCACCCGGCGGTGCTTGAGCATTTCAGCCTCGGCCAGCTATCGAAACTGCCCAGGCCGCGGGTACGCAAGGGCCTGAAAGCCGAGGAAGTCGCGCTGGCGATGTTCCTGGAACAACTGGCTGCCGACTTGCCGGACAAGGCCAAGGTAGGCTAGCCTCTGCCTCCCTTCCAACTCATGGGACGACCGCCGACGTGAATCACTAAGCCTTCCAAAATGTATCTGCAACGAGCCGCCTGGCGCGCTTGTTGGCCTGTCGACATTTTTTTGGAGGTGCTGATGACTGACGTCAACCGGCTGCCCGTGCTTGTATCCCTGCAACACCTGTCCTTCCAGTTCGCCCATGGCGAAACCTTACTGGAAGACCTGAACCTGTCCATCGATCACACCCCCACCGGGATAGTTGGCCGAAATGGCTGCGGCAAAAGCATCCTGGCGCAATTGATCGCCGGGGTTCTGCGCCCCTCCTCCGGGACACTCAAGGCATACGCCAGCGTGGCCTACGTCCCGCAGGCCCTGGCCATCCAGGCCGGAACAACTGTGGCCGATGTCACGGGCACCGCTCCAGTATTGGCCGCGCTTGCACGCATGACCCAAGGCCAGGGGCAAAGCGATGACCTGGAACTGATTGACGAGCGCTGGGACCTTGCCGAACGCCTGCGTACAGCCCTGGATGCAGCCGGACTGCACGGCCTCGACTTCAACGCCGCAGCCGATCGACTCAGCGGTGGCCAGTTGGCCAGAGTCGCGGTGATCGGCGCCCTGCTGGCGGCGCCGCAGTTGCTGGTACTGGACGAACCGACCAACCACCTCGACAGCGCCGGTCGCGAGTGGCTGCTGCAAGCGCTGCACGACTGGCGAGGCGGCCTGGTGGTGGTCAGCCATGATCGGCAACTGCTCGACAGCCTGGGCCGCATCATCGAACTGTCGCCCCTCGGCGCTCGTGTGTATGGCGGCAATTACCAGGCCTATCGTAAACAGCGCGACACCGAGCAACACGCCGCCGTCTCGGCCTGGGAACACGCCCGCCTGGAACGCAGCCGCGAGCGTCGGCGCCTGCAAAATGACCATGACAGCCTGCAGCGCAGCGCCGCCCGTTCACGCAAGCATGCCGAGACCGCCAACGTCGACCGCTTCACCAAGGCCCGCTGGAAAGGCGCGGCGACGCAAATCGTCAGCACGCTGCGCAGTGCCCATCAGGCCTGCAAGAACGAGCTGGATGCGCAGGTGCGCCACGCCTACGAACGGGTGGCGCAACAGACACCAACGTTGCTGGCCTTGCCGGATTCGGCAGTCCCCAATGGCCGGCAAGTCGTGGCCCTGGTCGAGGCCCGCCTGCCGTGGGTGGATCAGCCGGCGATCACGTTCAGCCTGGCGGGCCCCGTGCGCGTCGCCGTGCGTGGGCCGAACGGTTGCGGTAAATCCACCTTGCTCAAGCTGCTGGCGGCCCAATGGCAGCCGGTCAGTGGCGAATGCTCAGTGCCGGTCCCGTGTGCCTACATCGATCAGCACCTGGCATTGCTGGACGACCAGCGCTCCATCATCGAGCAACTCAACCTGCTCGACACACCGCTGGCGGAAGCCGACGTGCGCACCCGCCTAGCCCTGCTGCAACTGGATGCAGTGCGGGTGACACGACCGACGGGGCAACTCAGCGGCGGCGAACGCTTGAAGGCCGCGATGGCGGTCGCCCTGTGGCGGCAAGTCCCGGCGCAACTGCTGTTATTGGACGAGCCGACCAATCACCTGGACCTGGAGTCGGTGCTCGCCTTCGAACAGGCGTTGAAAGGTTTTAATGGGGCGATCGTCGCGGTGTCACACGACGCAGCCTTTCTGCAGGCCATCGAGCCCACCCACTACTTGACCTGGCGAAACGATGGTTGGCGACTGGAGGGTGTCTGAGATCATTGCGCGGACGCACAAAGCGTCCTACGGTAGTGGCCGGATAATCTCACCGAGGAACCCGGCCCCATGCTGCCTTCATCCCGCAAGCCTTACACCAACGCCGCACTCGCTCACCGAGAGCGATGGCGCGGCCGAGTCGGCTTGATGCTGGTCGCCAGCCTTTCGGTGCTGGCGGGTATGACGGACGCCATTGGCTTCATGGCCAGCGGCGACTTTGTTTCGTTCATGAGCGGTAACACCACGCGCCTGGCGGTAGCGATCAGCGAGGGTGACCTCGGCCTGACCGGGCGCCTGCTGTTGCTGGTTGCTACCTTTATCGCTGGCAACGCGTTGGGGGTGGTCGTCAGTCGCGTCAGTCAACGCCATGCCCTGCCTTTGCTGTTGTGCATCGCGGCCCTGCTCTGCGGCGGTGCGCTATGGCCGTTTGCGGAAATGTTGCCGGCGTTGCTGGCGGCGATCGTGGCCATGGGCATGCTCAATGCGGCGGTCGAGGAGGTCAACGGCTTGCCGGTGGGTCTCACCTATGTCACCGGGGCGCTTTCACGCTTCGGGCGCGGGCTGGGCCGCTGGATGATGGGAGAACGGCGCAGTGGCTGGCGTGTGCAATTGATCCCGTGGACGGGGATGTTTGTCGGCGCGGTGCTCGGGGCGCTGCTGGAGCACCAGCTGGGCCTGCGTGCGCTGTTGATCAGCGGTGCCCTGGCGGCATTCCTGGGGGTGGTGACGTTGAAGATCCCCCGCCGCTGGCACCTGGGCTATATGCCTCGTTGAAGGGACGCGCCGATGCAAAGGGTGCCCGCCCGACGTTGGGCCTCGACATCCGTGTACTGGTAAAGAGCCATCACGTCGAGCGAGCGAGTGAATCATAAGGCAATGCCCAGTGGCTGTCCCGCCGGGCATTTCCGAAAACGGCTAAGGCAACGGATTACAGACAGGTCGCGAGAGCGGCCAACCGGCGCTTGGCTGGCATATCGTCCTGGGCGGCGAAGTAATTGATGGTGGAGCCGGCACCGGCAGTGCGCACATCCACAAAGTAATCGCCGCCGGTGGTGTAGACCGTGAAACCTCCGGCCTCGGTCGGCTCCTTGAACCCGCCGGCATCGACGCCGAACACGCTCTCGTCCTGCCAGCCGAACTGGATGCATTGAGCAACCACCAGGGCGGCCTTGTCCGAAGCCAGGGTCTTGTAGGGTGTACCGGCGCGCGCCGTGTTCATCTTCGAACCTGCGCAACCGCCGAGCATCGCCAGCACCAATGCGCCCACTACTACCTTCCGCATGCCATTGCCTCCTTGAAAAAAACGCGACTCTACCATTAGCAGGCGACACCCAAGGATTATTACGTCACCCTGTCGCCTACTTGCGAGTTCGCTTCTACCTGGAAAACCGATGACACCCAACGCCGAACACTACAACCCGTCCACCGATTACGCCGACAAGCTGATCAGCCGCATCGGCCAGACACCCACCTGGATCGCCAAGCGCATCGGTGTCACCGACAAGCGCATTCGCTACATTCTCGATGGCGAGCGCACGGTCAAAGGCGAAAGCACGCCAATCCAGATGACTTACACCGAGCAATTCGCCCTGGAGTGCCTGGCTGCCGAGGCGCAGTCCAGGAAGAAATGACCAGGCGCCGGTTTTAGCCTAAAGCGCCGTCGCAGCCCCGCCCAGGGCTGCTTTGCTGTCAGCCGTATGAATTTAGTTTCACTGTGAAGGAAGACCGTGCCACCCATACTGGCCAAGCTCATTTTTAGAAGTCTCCCTTCTGCCCGCCCTCCCGCGGGTTTTTTTTTGCCTGCGTATCAGAGCCACCAGCGAAACAGATAGAACAACGCCATGCTCAGCAGCACCGTGAGCAGCACGTTACGCGTCCAGAACATCAGTGCGACCGCGCAGACTCCGGCCAACAGGTAAGGATTGGCCGGGCTCAGGTTGAGTTGGTGGTCGGCGAGGAAAATAATCGGCCCGCAGATCGCCGTGAGCATGCCCGGCACGGCAAAACCGAGAAACTCCCGTGCGCCACGGTTGAGCCGTACTGGCAGCCGCGGCTCGAGAAACAGGTAGCGGTTGAGAAACACCACCAGCCCCATCGCCACAATCATGAGGTAGATCATCGCTGCCCTACCCCCAATCGCTTGCAGGCAAACCCTGCACTCATACCCAACACACCGGAAACCACCACCGCCGACTCCCAGTGCAAGTAACTCAGCCACACCGAGCACAGCAGCGCAACCGCGACACACACCACCGTCGGCACGTCACGAACCACCGGTGTAATCAAGGCGATGAAGGTGGCGGCGATAGAAAATTCGAGCCCGAGCTGATCAAGCCCGGGAATGCTCTTGCCGAGCACGATGCCGACCAGGGTGAACAGGTTCCAGACGATATAGAACGTCAGGCCCACCCCCAGGGCGTACCAGCGGTTGAACGTCTCACGGTCATAGTGGTTGACCAGCGCGAAGAACTCATCGGTCAGCAAAAAACCCAGGCTCATGCGCCAGCGCGTGTTCAGCGCGGATAACGTCGGGCGCATGTGCATGCCGTAGAGCAAATGCTGGGAGGTCAGCAACAGCGTCGTCAGCACGATCGACACCAGGCTGGCGCCGCTCTTGACCATACCGATGGCCACCAACTGCGCGGCCCCCGCAAAGACAATGGCGGATAAACCCTGGGCTTGCAGCGGCGTAAATTGCGCATCAATGGCCATGGAACCGGCGAGCAGTCCCCACGGCGCACAGGCCAGGGATAATGGAATGACGGCGATCGCGCCACGGGCGAACGCGTAATGAGGCAAGGCAGTAGGCATGAAGGCAGCTCATCGACAGACAGTCGACAAGCATGCCAGCGTACTAATCGGGTTGTCTTGAACGATATTGCACGGGCCCCGCCGTCCTTGCCTCTACGGCGGCCCTAGAGTGCCGGCATCGACGCTGCGGCCACAGCCTGTTTAGGGTTTTCCGACCGTGGAGGAAAATGCACAGGTTCATAACTGAAATTTTTGTATTTTTCGTAATCCTTACTGTCAACGTCGGAAGCATAGGGATTTTTTTTGATCACTCGATGCCGGCGCTCGGCAGGCAGTACATCATCGAACTGCACTAATTTTTTGCTTCGATCCGACGATGCAAAAACAGCCTCGATATCGTCCAGCGTGAACTCAGCATTGACTCTGTTTGCATAAGCCTTAACCGGAACCCCGATGTTCGCCTGAAACTGCGCAGCAAAAGAACGCTCTCCGCCGGCCCCCGAATGGCACATCAACAAACGTATATTTGCATATTTATCGGTGGGCACGTTGTTATCCCACAGCATCTCCGTCAACTCGTCGGCGTCATAACTCACGTCATTGAGCACCATATTCGCCACCGGCTCTGCGCCGTCGTCTGCGAGCATGCCATGGGCCACGATATTCAGTCGCTCCGCTCCGTTATAAGTGTCCACAAAGGTAAAAATCAGGTCGTTTAATTTATTCAGGTCCCTGGGCTGCTCATTCAGCTTGATACGTTTGGCGTCCTCCGAAGGGTGCGATTCATCAAGGCGTACCCGTTTATTATCGCTGGTGGATGGCGCATCCCCGGACAACTCGACAACATCGGTGGTCTGCGCGACTTCATCGCTGTCAAATACCGCCTCGAACGCCAAGAGTTTCTTGTTCTCGCCAGCCGCTTTTTCAATCGCATCCGGTAACTTTCCAAGGCCGCTGACGGAAAGGCCAGGCAAGCGCGCAGAAGCATGAAAAACGCTCGGCACGGCATTGAGCAGACCGAACACTGTGCGATCCGTGGCCGTTGATTTGCCATGCACCGCATCATCAATACCTACGCCGATTTCAGTGGCTCCAGCGGCGACGTAAACGGCCTCAGCGGCAATCGCTACTTCTGGAACGACCATTGCCAGTGGCGTCAGCATGAGCGCGGCCGTGGTCGCGGCCTCGGCAAGCGTGGTCAGCCGGCGCTTGAGCACATCGGCGTTGGTGACAATCTCATGGTCGGCGTCTGCATAGGAGCGTGCCTTTTGTCGCAGCGTCATGGCGCGGAACGGATCATCGCTCACAGGTTCTGTGGTGATATAGGCCTGCGGGTCCCATCCATTGGGTGCTTCAAACCCCCACTTATTGGGCGTTTTTGCCTCGGACCAGCCGCCCAGCCCCTTAAGCGCTTGTTTGACACCGTCCGAAAACACCTTGTCGTCTTGATCGTTTTCTTTGAAATGCGTACTCAACTGCACTCGTTTGTTCGGATCGGCCGCCTGATCCGCCAACCAGCCTTTCATCTGCGCAACGCTGTCAAATCGATGAATCGGTGAGGAGTTTCCGGGGATATACAGCAGCGTGTGATTGATTTTCTGGCCTTTGCCATTCATGCGCGGGCGCTTGTCAGTGACGTAGACGAGATCGGTGGAAGGACTGCCGTCAATGGACAACAGGCCGGTTTCAAGCGTGGCGGCCTGGCGAAACGGCGCCTTCAGGTCAGCCGCCGTCATATCGCTCAGACGGCTGCCGACACCAAACCCTGCGGCGCGCATGGCGAGGCTTGCTTCATAGTTACTGAGGCTGCCTTCTTTATGCTGGATCTGTGCCGCCGCGGCAAAAGCAAACTTGCTGCATTGCGTATATTTATCTTCATGGGCAGGCCAAAACTTATCCAGGTGGGCCTTGTAGGGCTCACTGAGTTCGGTCTGCCGCAACAAGTCCCGGAATGCCTGCGGCGTATGGTGCAGCGTTTCATTCGCATGATAAGTGTGCTGAGCGTTGGGATCGAACAGCGGAATAATATATTCGTGAGCGCCCGCGTAATCCGCAACATGCTGGCGCTGCTGGATGGCCATCGCCAACGGCGAATTCTCTTCTACCAGGTCGATAACTTTACGCCACCATGGCTTTTGCACCTTGGCCGTTTCATCGTCCGGATTTTTGTCGCGCATGTTTGTAAGGGCAGCCTCTGTCAGCGTGATGCTGTTCAGTAACTTACCCCCCGCCGGCTTGGGCTGACCGAGGTGATAATTGAACGTTGCGATACGCGCGACATCGGGGTCTATCTCTATTTTCCACTGACTCTTGAGTGCGGCCGCGATAAGAGCCGAAGTGTTTTGTGCGGGGGTAAGAAAACTCGACGTTATCGCCTTCACATAATCCCTGAGTTCAGGCGTAACAAGAGGAGATTGCAAGCGGACGGTTTTTTTAACACCTTCAGTACGGGGTATCGAACCTGATGCAGGCCCTGGCAGTTGTTGCGCAGGGCTGTTGACTTCGTTGCGACGCACCGTTGCGTCAAAATACGAGCCTATGACTCTCGGCGGTATCATATTAGGGCCTCAGGTTGTCAGGTCTATGATTGCTTCCTGACCCTGAGTAGAGATTCCCCCTTCAGGCGTTCCTTTGAGTTGTTTTCCTCATGTGATCGTCGGCTCAAGCCAGTCTGACCGATACCTGCTCCACCGAATCCCGCGCTTCACGCAGTTCGTGGGCGTCCTGGTTGAGCCGATGGATCGTATTGAGCAGGCGCTGGCGCAGCACTTCATCGCTGAGTTTTTCGACCGCGCGCATCAGGTCGAATGCCGCGGTTTCGTTATTTTCCGCGACGGAATCCAGGGTCTTGCGCAGGTTGCGAGTGGCACGGGTCACGCGAGGTATTCCTTCATCAGCAATAGCAGGCACTTTAGGACATTCATGTTTCATTTTAATTTCAAACACTTGTGGCGCATTTGCGCTGACTTGATCCATATCAATCGAAACAGGATTTGACTGAAACATATGGAAATACGTATATTCGTATATCCATATATATGTGCATCAGTCATGTCGGATCTTTTCTCCCCTCCAGCCCTGTTCAAATGCCTCGCCGACCCAACCCGGGTGCGCTTGACGCTGTTGATCCTGCGCGAAGGCGAACTTTGTGTGTGCGAATTGATCCATGCCTTGGACGACAGCCAGCCAAAGATCTCCCGCCACCTGGCACAACTGCGCAGTGGCGGGCTGCTGCTGGATCGTCGCCAAGGGCAATGGATTTATTACCGCATCAATCCGGCACTGCCCGACTGGGTGCGTCACGTGCTGGACACCACCTTGCAAGCCAATCAGCCATGGTTGCAAAACGACGCGCTGCGTCTTGATGCAATGGGCGACAGACCACAACGGGCCGGCACCTGCTGCTGAGCCATCGGAGCTTTTATTCATGCTTGTCGCTAGTGCGATTTTCCTGTTCACCATCATTCTGGTCATCTGGCAGCCCAAGGGCCTGGGCGTCGGCTGGAGCGCCAGCCTGGGCGCGATCCTGGCCCTGGCGTGTGGCGTTATCAGCCTGACGGACATCCCGGTGGTGTGGCACATCATCTGGAATGCCACCGGTACCTTTGTCGCCTTGATCATCATCAGCCTGTTGCTGGACGAAGCCGGCTTCTTTGCCTGGGCCGCCCTGCACGTGGCGCGCTGGGGACGCGGCCGGGGCCGTCGGTTGTTCGCCTATATGGTGCTGCTGGGGGCGCTGGTCTCGGCGCTGTTTGCCAATGACGGCGCCGCATTGATCCTCACCCCTATCGTGATGTCGATGCTGCTGGCCCTGCGTTTTTCCCCTGCCGCGACCCTGGCATTTGTCATGGGTGCTGGGTTTATCGCCGATACCGCCAGCCTGCCGCTGGTGGTCTCCAACCTGGTGAACATTGTTTCGGCAGACTATTTCAAGATCGGCTTCAACGAATACGCGGCAGTCATGGTGCCGGTGAACCTGGTCAGCGTCGCCGCGACCCTCGCGGTGCTGCTGTGGTTTTTCCGCCGCGATATTCCCGGTACCTACGACCCGGCCGACCTGGCAGACCCCGCCAGTGCGATCCATGACCGCGCCACCTTTCGCGCCGGTTGGTGGGTGCTGGGCATCCTGCTGGTGGGCTGTTTTGCCCTGGAGCCACTGGGCATTCCCATCAGCGCGATTTCCGCGGTGTGCGCCGTGCTGCTGTTGGTGATCGCAGCCAAAGGCCACAAGATCTCCACACGCAAAGTACTCAAGGAAGCCCCCTGGCAGATCGTGGTCTTTTCCCTGGGCATGTACCTGGTGGTCTATGGCCTGCGTAACGCCGGCTTGACCACCTACCTGGCGACCTGGCTCGACAGCTTCGCCACCTATGGCGTATGGGGCGCGGCGATGGGCACCGGGGTGCTCACCGCGCTGCTGTCGTCAGCGATGAACAACCTGCCGACCGTATTGATCGGTGCGCTGTCCATCGAGTCCAGCCATGCCGTGGGCGTGGTCAAGGACGCGATGATCTACGCCAACGTCATCGGCAGCGACCTGGGTCCGAAAATCACCCCTATCGGCAGCCTGGCCACGTTGCTGTGGCTGCATATCCTGGCGCGCAAGGGCATCAACATTACCTGGGGCTACTACTTCAAGGTCGGCATCGTACTGACCTTGCCGGTGCTGCTGATCACCCTCGCCGCCCTCGCCTTGCGCCTCACGTTCTGAAGGAACTCTGTGATGAAAGTCCTGTTCATGTGCACCGCCAATAGCTGCCGCAGCATCCTGTCAGAAGCCATGTTCAACCACCTTGCGCCGCCCGGTTTCGTGGCGATCAGCTCCGGCAGCTTCCCCAAGGGCCAGGTCCTGCCCCGTAGCCTGAGCACGTTGCAGGCGGCGGGCATCAGTACCGAGGGTTTGTACAGCAAGGGCAATGACGCCTTTGAAGGCAGCCCGCCAGACGTGGTGATCACGGTCTGCGACAAGGCCGCCGGCGAAGCCTGCCCGGTGTATTTCGGGCCTGCGCTGAAGGCGCACTGGGGGCTGGAAGACCCCTCGGATGTGCAAGGTGACGAGGCACTTGTCGATGCAGCATTCAAGGCCACGCTGGAGACCATCGAGACCCGCTGTCGTGCCTTTTTCGCCCTGCCGTTCGACCGCCTCAGCGCCGCTGAGCTGAAGGCTGAACTCGAGCGCATTGCGCTGTTATAACCGGAGAGCGTCATGACCACCCTGCCCAACCTGGACACCCGCCTCGCACCGCCCCGGCAGACCGGGCTGGCTCACCCTCCGCGTATCCTGCTGCTCTATGGCTCCAACCGACCCCGCTCGTTCAGCCGGTTGCTGGTTGAGGAGTGCGCGCGCTTGCTGCGCCACTTCGGCGCCGACACGCAAATCTTCAACCCCAGCGGCTTGCCATTGCCTGACGATGCACCCAACGACCACCCCAAGGTTCAAGAGCTGTTGGCGCTGATGCAGTGGTCGGAAGGCCAGGTCTGGTGCTCTCCCGAACGCCACGGTTCGATGTCGGCAGTGTTCAAGGCGCAGATCGACTGGGTGCCGCTGGCCCTCGGTGCCGTTCGCCCGACCCAGGGCAAGACGCTGGCGGTGATGCAAGTCTCCGGGGGCTCTCAATCCTTTAACACGGTGAACCAGCTTCGCGTGCTGGGCCGTTGGATGCGCATGTTCACTATCCCCAACCAATCCTCGGTGCCCAAGGCGTTCATGGAGTTCGATGAGCACGACCGCATGAAGCCGTCGGCCCTCTATGACCGCGTCGTGGATGTGATGGAAGAACTGGTCAAGTTCACCGTACTGCTGCGTGAACGCCCGGACCTCGTGGACCGTTACTCGGAGCGCAAGGAAAGCGCCGATGAGCTGTCACAACGTGTCAATCAACGGTCGATCTGAGCCCCTGTGCCAGCGTATGCTCGTGCCCAATCTCTTACCGAGTCGAGTCGATGAGCGTCATGCAACACGCCTGGTTGGGCAACTACGAAGTCAGTTCCACGTCCTGCACCGGCCTGACGTTTGCCCGCCACAGCCATGATGAATGCGTGATCGGCGTGAACCTGGTGGGCGAAGAAAAAGTCTGGCTGGACCGCCGTGAGTTCGAGGCCGGCCCGGGCAGCATTACCTTGTACAACCCAGGGCAGATTCAAGGCGGCGGTGCGGCGGACGGGGCTCCCTGGCAGTTCGTCAGCCTGTACGCCACGGCCGATCAACTGGCGGCTGACCTGGGGCTGGCGCACATGGAGTTCGATCGTTCGCTGTGCTTTCAGCCCGACCTTGCGCAACGATTGGCCGGCGCGGTGAAAGCGGCTTTAGGCGATGACACCCTGGTCCGTGAACTGCAAGAAGAAGCGCTGGTGCTGATGCTGGGGGAAGTGGTCAACGCCAGTGGCGTGCGCCTGCCCGGCAGCACGACACTCGGCCACAACCTGATCGGTCGCGCCCAGGAAGTGCTCGCCGCACAACTGCATCGCTCAGTGTCCCTGGACCTTCTCGGGGATGAGCTGGGCCTGTCCAAATTCCACCTGCTGCGCGCCTTCCAGAAAGAAACCGGGCTCAGCCCCCGGCAATGGGCCATGCAACTGCGCACTCGGCGGGCCAAAGGTCTATTGCGCAACGGCGTGGCGGCCTGCGAGGTCGCCCATCACGTCGGGTTCGCCGACCAAAGCCACCTCAACCGGCATTTCCGCGCGGCCTACGGCATGACGCCGGGGCACTACCAACGCCTCCTGAATCGCTGAACAGCGCAATCTGGTTCAAGACGCCCCCCCGCACACCCCCTCACACTGCCCACCCACATTTGAAGGAACGCGGGCATGCTGACGATCTTTTTCTACGCACTGGTATTCGGTTTTGTGTTTTGCCTTTCTCCCGGCGCGGTATTGGCAGAGACCTTGCGCCGCGGGTTGCTCCACGGCTTCATGCCGGCGCTGCTGGTACAGATAGGTTCACTGGTGGGCGATGCCGTGTGGGCGGTGATCGGCCTGACGGGTATTGCCCTGTTGATCCAGCATGATGCGGTGCGCGTACCGCTGACGATTATCTGCGCGCTGTACCTGGCCTGGCTCGGCATACGCAGCCTGATCGATGCCTGGCACCTGCCCGAAGCAGACAGCGCACCAGCCCGCTCCGGGCCCAATGCGTTGGCCGTGGGCGCGGCGATTTCCCTGGCCAACCCGAAGAACATTGTTTACTGGGGGGCGCTGGGCAGCGCCTTGTCGGGCATCGTCGGGGCCACGCCCAGCCATGGGCAAACGCTGATGTTTTTTGCAGGGTTCATGCTGGCTTCGGTGCTGTCGTGTTTTCTGATTGCGGCGCTGGTGAATCTGTTGCGCCAGAACGCCTCACCGACCTGGCAACGTATCAGTTACGGCGCCTGCGGTTTGGTATTGATCTACCTGGCGGCTTTGGCCGCACGCGGTATATGAAGTTATATATCCAGCAACTTCCGAGCGCGGCTTGCCTGAATGAACTCTGAACGCCGGATACTTTAATTAATTATGCGTTGACATTTTGTAACTGCCTAAGTAGATTGCCCCTGCCCGCAACTGGGGCCTTTTTTAAACCTCACAAAAGAAGCCAATGGACACAGTATCTAGTCGCTGTCCGAGCACCGCGAACGCGGGCATCGGGCGCCCAACCCAGAATATGACAGGACTCGCCTCCCCGGTCCGGTAAGCTGCGCTAGAGCTTGATGCTCCACCGTAACTGCCTCACCGGTCGCCCGTCCGGTCCCGAGGTGTGTTATGACCTTCCAACTCATTGCTCTACCCGATGCACGCATGCTGGCCGCGGCCTTGCGCGCCAAGCTATGCCGTGGGCCCGCGGGCGTTTGCCCTGCCCGCCCTGCCTGTACCACCGCCGCCCCCCCGGTGCGCCCGGCTCACCCGCTGGCGCGCTGGCGTATCTGCCCAGCCAGCGGCCAACGCGTGCTGCACTGGGATCACGCCGACCCGCTGGACCCTCAGAGACCTCTCGTTTCCAGCCTGGCTCAAGCCAGCCTGATGCTCGATCTTTACCTGAGCACTCGCGCTGCCTGAACCGTTTGGAAACAGCAACTTCCTGATTAATAACCTGGTGTTCTTTATGAACAAGCCCAGTCGTAACCCGCTGCGCGTTAGTTAACTAACGCGCTATTGGCGGGCGCAGTAAAAGTTATATCGAGACCTTATTTAAACCGATCGCGAAGTTAGCGACTCGGCATGCTTTCGCTCGCCTGTCATCAGGCCAGTAACGGGTATGTTTTGTCGAGAATTGGCGACAGGAGCACACACCATGAGCGCCGTAAAAAACGCCCCATTGAAGCAAAAAGCGCGCAGCGACGCCGACACCAAACTGTCGATGCGTGCCGCCCGCGAAGCCCACAACGGCCTGTCGGCCACCCTGGCCAACGTACGCGCCACCCAGGATGGCCTGACCGAACTCGACGCCGCCGCGCGTCTGCAACGCGAAGGCTATAACGAAGTCGCCCACGACAAGCCGCCTCACGCCATCGTCCAGTTCCTGCAGGCATTGAACAACCCGTTTATCTACGTACTGCTGACCTTGGGCGCCATCAGCTTCTTCACCGACTGCTGGTTGCCGATGCAGGCAGGAGAAGAGGTCGACCCGACCAAAGTCATCATTATCATGACCATGGTCCTGCTCAGCAGCTTGCTGCGTTTCTGGCAGGAACACCGTTCGGCCAAATCCGCCGAGGCCCTCAAAGCCATGGTGCGCACCACCGCGACGGTGCTGCGCCGCGAACAAGTGGGCAGCCAGCCAACCCTGCGCGAAGTGCCGATGCGCGACCTGGTGGCCGGCGACATTGTGCAACTGTCGGCGGGCGACATGATTCCGGCCGACATCCGCCTGATCGAATCCCGCGACCTGTTTATCAGCCAGGCCGTGCTGACCGGTGAAGCCTTGCCGGTGGAGAAGTACGACACGCTGGGGGATGTGACGCAAAAGTCCGCCCACTCCCCGGCCGCTGACCAGGGCAATTTGCTCGACCTGCCGAACATCTGCTTCATGGGCACCAACGTGGTCAGCGGCCGGGCCAAAGCCGTCGTCGTGGCCACCGGCGCGCGCACCTACTTTGGCTCCCTGGCCAAGGCCATTGTCGGCTCGCGGGTGCAAACCGCCTTTGATCGCGGGGTGAACAGCGTCAGCTGGCTGCTGATTCGCTTTATGTTGGTGATGGTGCCGATCGTGTTCTTCCTCAACGGTTTCTCCAAGGGTGACTGGGGCGATGCCTTCCTGTTTGCCCTGGCGGTCGCGGTGGGCCTCACCCCCGAAATGCTGCCGATGATCGTCAGCGCCAACCTGGCCAAGGGCGCCACGGCGATGGCCAAGCGCAAAGTGGTGGTCAAGCGCCTCAACGCAATCCAGAACTTCGGCTCGATGGATGTGCTGTGCACCGACAAGACCGGCACCCTGACCCAGGACAAGATCATCCTCGAGCACCACGTCAACGCTTTCGGCCAGCGGGATGACGCGGTGTTGTCCCTGGCCTGGCTCAACAGCCATCACCAGAGCGGCATGAAGAACCTGATGGACCAGGCCGTGGTGCAGTTCTCGGAACAGAACCCGAAGTTCCAGCAGCCATTTGCCTACAGCAAGGTCGATGAATTACCGTTCGATTTTGTCCGCCGTCGCCTGTCGATCGTGGTCAAGGACACCGCCGCCGACCACTTGCTGGTGTGCAAAGGTGCCGTGGAAGAAATGCTCGGCATTTCCACCCATGTGATGGAAGGCGGGGCCGCCGTGCCATTGGATGAGCGTCGCCGTACTGAACTGCTGGCGCTTGCCAACGACTATAACGAGGACGGTTTCCGCGTCCTGGTGGTGGCGACGCGTAATATTCCCAAGGCCTTGGCCCGCCAGCAGTACACCACGGCCGATGAGCGCAATCTGGTGATCCAGGGGTTCCTGACCTTCCTCGATCCACCCAAGGAAACCGCAGGCCCGGCGATTGCCGCACTGCAACAAATTGGCGTGGCGGTGAAAGTGCTGACCGGCGACAACGCGGTGGTCACCAGCAAGATCTGCCGCCAGGTCGGCCTCGAGCCTGGCGAGCCGCTGCTGGGCATGGACATCGAAGCGATGGACGACGCCACCCTGCAACGCCGCGTGGAAGAACGCACGGTGTTCGCCAAGCTGACACCGCTGCAGAAATCACGGGTGCTCAAGGCGCTGCAAGCCAACGGCCACACCGTGGGTTTCCTGGGGGACGGCATCAATGATGCGCCGGCCCTGCGCGATGCCGACGTGGGCATCTCGGTGGACAGCGGCACGGACATTGCCAAGGAATCGGCCGACATCATCCTCCTGGAAAAAAGCCTGATGGTGCTGGAAGAAGGCGTGCTCAAGGGCCGCGAAACCTTCGGCAATATCATGAAGTACCTGAACATGACCGCCAGTTCCAACTTCGGCAACGTGTTCTCGGTGCTGGTGGCCAGTGCGTTCATCCCGTTCCTGCCGATGCTGTCGATCCACCTGCTGCTGCAAAACCTGATGTACGACATCTCCCAGTTGGCCCTGCCGTGGGACAAGATGGACAAGGAATACCTGGCCAAGCCCCGCAAGTGGGACGCGAAGAACATTGGCCGCTTCATGATCTGGATCGGACCGACCTCGTCGATCTTCGACATCACCACCTTCGCGCTGATGTGGTACGTGTTCGCCGCCAACAGTGTGGAAATGCAGACCTTGTTCCAGTCCGGCTGGTTTATCGAGGGCCTGCTCTCACAAACCCTGGTGGTGCATATGTTGCGCACCCGCAAGATCCCGTTCTTCCAGAGCACCGCCGCCTGGCCGGTACTGCTGATGACAGGCGTGGTCATCGCCCTGGGCATCTACGTGCCGTTCTCGCCGCTGGGCACACTGGTGGGCCTGCAACCGCTGCCGCTGGCGTACTTCCCCTGGCTGGTGGGCACCCTGTTCGCCTACTGCTGCGTGGCTCAACTGATGAAGACGATCTACATCCGCCGCTTCAAGCAGTGGTACTGATCCCCCGCCGTTTAACCGGTGGCGGTCGCCCGACCGCTACCGTGCAATACAAGCGCTACTACAAGGAAAAAGGGCCTATGCGCGTCTTGATCTGTGCAGGTCGTCATTACGCCGACACCAAGCTGTCCCGCCAAGTACTGGATGCCTACCACCGCCTGCGCCCGGTGCAGGTGTTGATCCACGGCGGCAACCAGTTCCTGGGCAGCGATATCGAGGAATGGGCGCGGGAACTCGGCATCGACGTGGTGCGCTACCCGCCCAACTGGCAACACCACGGCAAACAGGCGGAACGCCAGCGCAACCATTTCATGCTCACCGACAGCCGCCCCGACGTGGTCATCGCCCTGCCGGGTGGTGATGACACCTCGGAGCTGGTCTGCCAGGCCAAAGCCAGCGGCATTTCGGTGCTGACCGTAGAAAGCTGAATTCAAGCGAGGTGCCTCATGCACAAAAAACACACCCCTCGGCGCCCGGACGGGTTTGCCAAATACCGCGCGCGCAACCATCGCGGCCCTCGGGCCACGCTGTTGCTGCTGCCCCCGGCAAAACGCCGCGCGTTGCAACGCAACCTGATCTTTATCGGCATAACCCTGGCGATCCTGTTGCTCATCGCCGTGCTCTCCAAAGCCCAGGCGGCAGGCGGGTCTTATACGGTCGACGATGGCGCGATCAATGCACCGGGCGAATGCAACGTCGACGCCTGGTACACCGCCAACCGCCACGATGGCGGCACCCACAACGCGACCCTGTCACCCGCCTGCACGTTCAGCGCACTGCCTTCGGTGCAATGGGGCGCGGCACTGTCCCGGGCCACCACTGGTGGCCCGGGTGAAACCCAGGTCAACCCGCAACTCAAGGCGCAGCTGTTGTCGAGCGAAACGTTGGGCCTGGAAATGGCGATTGCCGCCGGGGCGCACTTTGCCCTGGATCGGCGACACGGGTTTGACGGCGCGGACTTCAACGTGCCGCTGACCTGGCAATCTTCGCTGCCCCTGCGCCTGAACCTGAATGCTGGCTGGAGCCATGCCTACAACGACGGCGATCAAACCCACCGCCTGACCTGGGGCGCAGGCTTCGAATACCCGCTGGCGCAGTCCCTGACGCTGATCGCCGAACGCTACGGCCAGGCAGGCGGTGACCAGGCCTGGCAGGCGGGGCCGCGGTTGCATGTCGGGCCGTGGGTCGATGTCGACCTGGTGCTCGGGCGCAGCCTGATCGGTGAGCGTGACCAATGGCTGACCACTGGCGCCACAGTGCGCTTCTAGTCGCTGGCAGCGGCGCTGCTGTCCACCCGCCTGCCGGAACACCATGACCGTCGGGCGGGCACGCCTTATGATGGCGCCACCGCGCCGAGGAGGAATCACCCCGTGGACCGTATCGAACAGATTGCCCTGATGGCGACCTACAACCAGTGGATGAACCGCAAGGTGTATGACACCGCCCACCAGCTCAGCCATGCCGCGCTGATGGAAGATCGTCGGGCATTTTTTGGTTCGATCCTGGGCACGCTGAACCACCTGATGTTGGGCGACACCGTGTGGCTCAAGCGCTTCGCCCAGCACCCGGCAGGCTATGGGGCGCTGGCACCGTTAACCGCCATCGCCACGCCCACCGACCTCAAGCAACTGGCCTTCGCCAACCTGGGTGAACTCTGGACGCACCGCGCCTGGCTGGATCAACTGATCATCGATTGGGCCGGCACCCTGAAAGAAAGCGAGCTTGACCAGCGCCTGCGCTACCACAACATGCGTGGCACCGCCGCCGACAAGCCGTTTTTTGGCCTGCTGGTGCACTTTTTCAATCACCAGACCCATCACCGGGGCCAGGTGACGACACTGCTGACCCAGGCGGGGCACGATGTGGGCGATACAGACCTGCTGGCGCTGATCGACTGAACTCAGCGGGCGCTGAACTCGGCATAGGCTTGCAACAGTCGGGGGAAGTCTTGCGGGGCCGGCAGTTGCGCGAAACTCTCACGCGCCGGGGTAGACGCCCACGGCAGCTTTTCGCTGGCCCAGGTCTCCATGAAGGGTACGTATTCCCGGGCGTTATCCAGCAAGCTGGCGCGCACATTGACGAACTCATCGATGCCGTGGGGCCGGGTAAACAGCCAGCTCATGCAATGGGGGCAAAAGTAATGGCGGTCCACGCCATGCAAGCCGCCGATCACCGGGCAACCCTGGGTCACGGTGAATGCGCTGGCGGGAATCAATGCACTGAGGGAGAACGCGCTGGCGGTCATTTTCTGGCACCCGGTGCAATGGCACGCCATGGTGATCACCGGTGGCTGGCTCACGCTGAAGCGCACCTGGTTACACCGGCAACTGCCTTCCTGGGGCAGGTTGTTGATGCTCATCACTCATTCCTTTTTATGATTGGGACCGCGCCAGGGTAGCGTCCCACCATAGGGTTGAACAGGTGTGCGGCGTAAAACGAACGCTGTTGCGCGCGCTCGCGTGTCCCTCATGGCTCAACGCTGAACGCCCGGCCGATCGGGCTGTTGTGGCGAGCGGGCTTGCCCCGCGTTGGGCTGCGAAGCGGCCCCAATAAGGCCACCGCGTTTATCCAGGTATATTAAATCGCCAGGTTTTGGGGCCGCTACGCAGCCCAACGCGGGGCAAGCCCGCTCGCCACAACAAGCCTGCCCTCAATGATCGTTGGACACCCGCCTGGTGCGTGCCTTGTACACCGGCAGCGCGGCCGCATACGCCAGTGCCTGTTCGCGGGAATTGAAGGACGCCAACCGGTCCTTATGGGTACAGACCCGCCACGGCCCGAAGTTCACCTGCACGATATCGTAGCCATTCAGATGCAGCTTATTCAGCATTGGAGCGCTCATAGTCACCTCGCTTTCCTGAGATTTCCACGCAGTACGCGCCCTACCTTACACCCACATCCGCGAGCGTGGCCGACCGCATGTCGCAGGCCAGTGCAGTGGCCGAAGCCTATTAAGCAAGACCCGCAAGCGCGAACATTCTCGCGCCTGCGGTAACGCGTCGGTTACTTCACTTTGCTGCTCAGGCTTTCAACGCTGCGTTTCAAATCGTCCAGGCTACGCTTCAAGGCGTCGATGTCACTTTTCTGCCGGTCAATCGTGCTTTTCTGATCCTGGATCGTGCTCTTGAGGCTCGACAGTTGGCTATCACCGGCGCTGGCGGCGGAACCGCCCTTACGCTTGAGCTCGTCGAGCTCGCGGCCCTGGCCCTCGACTTTGCTGGTCAGGCTTTGCAGTGCGCTGGTGCTACGCTTCTGCTCCGCTTGCAACGCTTCGATATCGCCCACCGAAAGGCTCGACGACTTCAACACATATTGGTTACCCGCCTCCATCGAAGTCGCCGTCAACCGGTCACCGGCCGACGCACTGAAATCCCCCCACTTCACCGCACTCCCCGCCTGCACCGGGCCGACCACACCACCCGCCAATACCGCCACGGCGCCTATTGTCATCATCCAAGAACGCTTACGAACACGGAGCATCAATTGATTCCTTTCCGAACTGCCAGGATGGCATATCGCTATGACTGTCATTTATGAGCCTTGTTCCCGGATCTCGCACGCCTTTTGCGTTGTTCGTGAAGCCTATGTAGATCACTGATCTATCAAGCTTTTTCATCCAGCCCTTTGCACAAGAAAGGTGCCCGGCCACCTTGCGCCCAGGCGCCTGGATCTATATATTCCCAACCCTGTTGCACCGCGCTACCGCCCGAATGGCGAAACTGGTAGACGCATGGGACTTAAAATCCCCCGCTCGTAAGGGCGTCCCGGTTCGATTCCGGGTTCGGGCACCATAGATATCAAGGGCTTGCATGATGAACTTCATGCAGGCCCTTATCTTTTGTGTTCCTCAATTTCAGGATCTGTCCCGCAGTTCCCTTCCCTGGCGTTCTGCCGACTCAAATCAACAGTTTCTGTTCTTCACCCGTACGCTAACGGAATCGCTGCAGGCAAGGCGTTCCTGGAGCGGTCGAATACCCCTCTGTCTCATGGATTGATCTTCCCCTCCCCGTTTTTCCCCATCTCATCAAGGCTGCATCCGCGTAGAAACAACCAGTGAGCCATTCGAGGCCAACGCACCATCCGTATCGAGCGAAGCGAGCGGGTGCACGAGGGGGCGCACTCCGAACACAATAATAAATTCGCGCGAGTCACTTTCATTATGAAATTCACCGTGCAATATTATTATCGTAATACTTAGCAACAAATCCCGGAGATCGTCATGAAGAAAGCCAGCTTCCAGTCCATGCCCTGCCCGGTCGCCCGTGCCCTGGAGCACATCGGCGATGGCTGGAGCCTTTTGATCTTGCGCGATGCGTTCTATGGGCTGCGTCGTTTCGACGAATTTCTCACGAGCCTGGGGATCGCCTCTAACACGCTGACTCGCCGCCTGAACACGCTGGTGGCCAACGGTTTGCTGGAGCGGCGCCCCTACCAGGACAACCCGCCGCGCCACGAATACCACCTCACCGAAGCCGGCCGGGACTTGCGCCAGGTGATTCTCACGCTGATGGCCTGGGGCGCGCGGCATGCCGAGGGGTCATCCAAGGTGTTTCTCGCCGATGAGGACACCGGGCGCCCCGTGAAACTCGCGTTGATGGATGCCAACACCGGCAAGCCCATCACCCGCGAAGACCACCGCGTGCATGTCGCCGCCGACGCCGAACCATTGAGCCTGTGGCGCGCGCGAACCGGTAGGGCCTACACCGCAAAAGATCAACTGGTCAGCCCCTTCCCCCACTAATACGCAATGAGGTCATTTCGTCATGGACGCTCAAGTCAGCGCTTTGCCCGAACCCACGAAAACTTCCCGGCGCAAACACGTACTGCGCGTGGGGCTGCTGACCCTGGCCGTGGTGGGCGGCGTCTGGTACGCCAGCCACTGGTGGCTGGTCAGCCGATTTATCGAGGACACCGACGATGCCTACGTGGGTGCGGACGTAACGGTGATCAGCGCCAAAGTGCCGGGCTATATCAGCGAAGTGGCCGTGCAGGACAACCAGTTCGTGCACGCCGGCGACGTACTGGCCCGCATTGATGTACGCGACTACCGCACCGCCCTGGCCAAGGCCGATGGCGCCGTGGCAGCGCAACAGGCCGCGCTCGCCAACCTCGACGCCACCGAACAATTGCAACTGGCAGTGATCAACCAGGCCAGGGCGCAGATCGACGCTACCGACGCCGAAGCCCAACGGGCCGGCGACGATCAGACGCGCTACCAGCACCTGGTACGCAGCCAGGCCGTGTCGGTGGAAAGTGCGCAACGGGTCAACGCCGTGTGGAAGACCGCCCGCGCCGATCACTCCCGGGCGCAAGCCGGGCTGATGGCGGCACGCCGGCAGATCGACGTGATCGAAACCCAACGCGGTCAGGCCCGCGCCGCACTGCAGCAGGCCCAAGCCGAACGCGACCAGGCACAACTGAACATCAGCTACACCGAACTGCGGGCCCCGGTGGACGGCTACGTGGGCAATCGCCGCGCCCGGGTCGGTGCCTACGCCGCGGCCGGCAGCCAGTTGATCTCGGTGGTGCCGGCAAAAGGGCTGTGGGTGGACGCCAATTTCAAGGAAGACCAACTGGGCCGCCTGCAGATTGGGCAAAGCGTGAGCATCCGCGCCGATATCCTCCCCGGCCGCGAATTCCACGGGCACATCGAGAGCCTCGCCCCCGCCACCGGCGCACAATTCAGTGTGCTGCCGCCGGAAAACGCCACCGGCAACTTCACCAAGATCGTGCAGCGCGTGCCGGTGCGCGTGCGGCTCGACAGCAATGACGCCGACTTTGGCGCCCTGCGCCCAGGCCTGTCGGTGATGGCAAAGGTCAACACCCGTGAGGCGTTCGAAGACCAGGCCAGCGCCCTCAAGGCCCAGCTATGAACAACCCGCTGCCCGCCCTCAGCACTGCGCAAAAGGTCGCAGCCTTCGCCACCATGTGCGTGGGCATGTTCATCGCCTTGATCGATATCCAGATCGTGTCCGCTTCCCTCAAGGACATCGGCGGCGGGCTGTCTGCCGGCGCGGACGATACGGCGTGGGTGCAGACCGCTTATCTGATCGCGGAGATCATCGTGATCCCCATGTCGGGATGGCTCTCGCGGGTAATGAGCACGCGCTGGCTGTTCGCGGCGTCGGCGGCCGGGTTTACCTTGACCAGCCTGTTGTGTGCCATGGCCTGGAACATCCAGAGCATGATCGCGTTTCGTGCCTTGCAGGGGTTCCTGGGAGGCTCGATGATCCCGTTGGTGTTCACCACCGCGTTCATGTACTTCAACGGCAAACAGCGGGTGATCGCCGCGTCCACCATCGGCGCCATCGCGTCCCTTGCGCCCACCCTGGGCCCCGCCGTGGGCGGCTGGATCACTGATATTTCTTCGTGGCACTGGCTGTTCTACATCAACCTGGTGCCTGGCCTGTTCGTGACATTCGCGGTGCCGATGCTGGTGAAAGTCGACCGCCCCAACCCATCGTTGCTCAAGGGCGCCGACTACATCGGCATGGGCCTGATGGCGGTGTTTCTCGGCTGCCTGGAATACACCCTCGAAGAAGGCCCGCGCTGGAACTGGTTCAGTGACAGCACCATCTCCACCACCGCCTGGATCGCCGCTATCAGTGGCGGACTGTTTATCTGGCGCTGCCTGGAAATCAAGGAACCGATTGTCGACCTGCGCGCCCTGCAGGACCGGAACTTCGCCCTGGGCTGCCTGTTTTCATTTATCACCGGCATCGGCATTTTCGCCACCATCTACCTCACGCCGCTGTTCCTCGGCCGGGTGCGCGGGTATGGCTCGCTGGATATCGGCCTGGCGGTTTTTTCCACGGGGGTGTTCCAGTTGCTGGCGATCCCGGTGTACGCGCTGCTGGCCAACCGCTTCGACCTGCGCTGGATCTTGATGTTTGGCTTGTCGCTGTTCGCCCTGTCGATGTGGGACTTCTCCCCCATCACCCACGACTGGGGTGCCAAGGAATTGCTGCTGCCCCAGGCCATACGCGGGTTTGCCCAACAAATGGCAGTGCCACCGGTGGTAACCCTGACCCTCGGCGCACTGGCCCCCGACCGGCTGAAACTCGCCTCCGGCCTGTTCAACCTGATGCGCAACCTCGGCGGCGCCATCGGCATCGCCGCCTGCGCCACGGTGCTCAACGACCGCACCAACCTGCACTTCCTGCGCCTGGCCGAGCACCTGAATATCCAGAACGAATCCATGAATGTCTGGCTTGACCAGCTTTCAGGCAATGCCCAACTGCTCGGGCAAAACAGCCTGGATGCCAACCAGTTTGCACTGCGTCAGCTATGGGCGCTGGCGTGGCGTGAGGCGCAGACGCTGACCTATGCCGATTCGTTCCTGATGATCATGGCGTGCTTCGTCGTCGCCGTGTTACTGGTGCCGTTGATGCGCAAGGTACAACCGCCGAAACAGCCATCCGCGGATGCCCATTGAATTTTACCCACAACAGCCGCCACCCATTTTTACCCTAGCCGACCAGCGATATCGTTCCGGCATAAATGGAGAAATATCAATGAATCTAGTCGATGAAGTTGCACCCGGCCTATCCGGACTTGAGACCCTGCAGGCGCTGATTTCTGCCGGGGGACGGCCACCGATTGGCGAATCTCTGGACTTCACTTTTGTCGAAGCCGGTGACGGCTGGGCGGTCTTCACAGGCACGCCCGGCCTGCATGCCTACAACCCGATCGGCACGATCCACGGAGGGTATGCTGCAACGCTACTCGACTCCGCATGTGGGTGCGCCGTTCACTCCAAGCTTTCAGCAACCCAGGCCTACACAACCCTTGAACTGAAAGTTTCATATTTGCGCCCCATTACCACTGAAACAGGCCCGCTCCGGGCCGAGGGTCGTGTCATCTCGGTGGGTCGGCGCGCAGCGTTTGCCGAGGCGACATTGAAAGGTGCCGACGAGCGCATCTACGCAAGCGCGACCTCCACGTTGTTAGTGATGGAACGCGCACAAAGTACAGAACGTACACCATCATCACGGCGCAATTAATCTAATCGGGAAATCGGGGGTGAAATCCCCCCGGGCCGTAGTGCTGCCCTAAATTTCGCATGACAGCTTCGGGATATGGCTGGCGCCGCGCCGGTTGAACCAGGACAGGTTCCACTGGCCCGGCATTCGCCATGGCTGCGAAGTGGAACTGGATACCGAGCAACACCACAACCCAAGGGAGAAACAACTCCCATGCCAGTGACTACGATACGTTTGCTTTCCAATGACATTGACTCACCTTATGCGAGCTTCGTCATGGCCCCGTTAATCGGGGCCATGATTGGCTGTTGTCTTCGCCAGACTTGAGAGAAGGGCACGCTCACCCTGGCGAATTCATGTCCCCCTCATTCAGGCAGGATGTGCGGGTATCGAGGGTTCCCCTGAAGTGTCTGGCTTGATCTTGAACCAAAGGGCATACATCGCTGGCAGGAACACCAGGGTCAGTACAGTCCCGGCGAACGTACCGCCAATCAGGGTGTAGGCAAGCGTTCCCCAGAACACCGAATGGGTCAGCGGAATGAACGCCAGCATGGCTGCCAGTGCGGTGAGAATCACCGGCCGTGCACGCTGCACAGTGGCTTCTACCACGGCGTCATAGGGAGACAGACCGGCCTGCTTATTGGAGTGAATCTGGCCAATGAGGATCAAGGTGTTGCGCATGAGAATCCCAGACAGGGCAATCAGCCCTACCAACGCGTTGATCCCGAACGGTTGCTGGAACAGCAACAGAATGGGTACCACGCCAATCAGTCCCAGAGGTGCGGTAGCGAACACCATCATCATTGCCGACATCGAACGCACCTGAAGAATGATGGTGAGCAACGTCAGTGCGATCATGATGGGGAACAACGGCAGCAACGCCCTGTTAGCCTTCCCCGACTCCTCGATCGCCCCTGCCAACTCAATGCGATAACCCTTAGGCAACTGTTCAATAAGCGGTTGCAGCTGCTTCATCACGGCGCTGGAAACATCTGGAGGCTGAAGACCTTCAGCCACATCGCCACGTACAGTGATGGTTGGGGTTCGATCACGACGCCGCAGGATGGGATCTTCCATTCGGATCTCCACTGTCCCGACTTGAGACAACGACACCCTTTGGCCCTGCGCTCCGGTCAAGGTGAAGGCGTCGATTTTCGAGGGGTCCAAACGCGTGTCACCCGCTGAGCGTGCAATCACCTGGACCGAGCGAATGTCCTCGCGCACCTGGGTCACTGGTGCTCCGGTCAGCAGAAACTGAAGCTGCTGAGCAACATCTGCGGAGGTCAAACCAAATGCCTGCAGACGATCCTGATTCAGTGCCAGGTGAAGTGCCGGGGCACGCTCGCCCATGTCCGTATTGACGGTTCTCATCATGGGGCTGGCTTTCATCACCTCGCGCACTTGGCCGGCGATATCGCGTAGCACTTTCAGGTCCGGCCCCATGACGCGGAAGGCTACCGGATAAGGCGAATAAGGACCAAACACCAACTGGGTCACACGTACGCGTGCTTGAGGAGCCAGGCCATCAGCAACGGCTTGCCTCAGCCGGATCTTGAGCGCCTCACGCTCTTCCTGATTTGCCGTTAGCACGACAATTTTGGCAAAGGAAGGATCGGGCAACTCTGGCGCCATCGCCAAATAGAACCGTGGGGCGCCCTGCCCAATGTAAGCGGTGACTATCCGTGCTTCAGGCTGTTTCGCAACCCACGCCTCGACTTCGGATGCCGCTGCATCAGTTTGCTCGATGGATGTGCCATAAGGCATCTGCACCTCAACGAGTACCTCGGGGCGGTCTGATGTTGGGAAAAATTGCTTCTTCACCACGCTCATGCCGAGAATAGCGACAATGAACAAACCAACCACTGAGATCGCTACGAGCCCTTTACGGCGAATCACCACACCCAGTACGCGCCTGAAACGCAAGTAATTGGGCGTCCCGTAAATCGCGGCATGGCCGCCTTCAGGCACCTTGATCTGCGGTAGCAGTTTCACCCCCAGGTAAGGTGTGAACACCACTGCCACCACCCAGGAAGTGATCAGCGCAATGCCGACAATCCAAAACATGTTGGCGGTGTACTCACCTGCGGTTGATTTGGCGAAACCGTTAGGCATAAAGCCGATTGCAGTGACCAACGTGCCTGACAACATAGGGGCGGCGGTGTGACTCCAAGCATAGGCGGAGGCTTTGATGCGGTCATACCCCTCCTCCATCTTCACCACCATCATTTCAATGGCAATGATCGCATCGTCCACCAGTAGCCCCAGTGCCAGAATCAGCGACCCTAGCGTTATGCGGTCAAAGTCCTTACCTGTTGCGGCCATGACAATGAAAACTGCCGCCAGGGTCAACGGCACCGCCGCAGCGACGACGATGCCGACACGCCAACCCATGCTGAGAAAACATACCAGCAGAACCACACCCAGCGCCGCGAAAAACTTGATCATGAATTCGGTGACCGATGCATCTATGTTCACCGCCTGATCGGTGACCTTGCTCAATGTCATACCTAGCGGCAGTTGCTCGTTGATCGACGTTGTCTCGGCTTCAAGCGCCTTACCCAAATCGAGACCGTTCCAGCCGTCGCGCATCACAATACCGAGCAGCAAAGCGGGCTCACCATTGTTGCGCACCATGAACGTGGAGGGCTCCTCGTAACCGCGCTTGACCTCGGCCACATCGGACAATTTGAGGGTTCTACCCTGCACGGCCAGCGGCGTGTCGCGAATCTTCTGGAGGTCATCAAACGCACCATCGAGCCGGATGAACACCTGTGGTCCCTTGGCCTCGACTGAACCGGCCGACGTCATCATGTTTTGCGCGTTCAACGCGCTAAATATGTCTCGGGCGGAAATGCCCAATGTCGCCAGACGCTCGTATGACAGCTCGACATAAATGCGCTCGGACTGCTCACCAATGATATTGACCTTTTCCACACCCGCCACGTGCAGCAGGCGCTGACGCAAGGACTCGGCCTCGCGAACCAGCAGTCGTTGTGGCTCGCCCTTCGCCTTGAGCGCATAAAGGGCAAAGGTGACATCGGCATATTCGTCGTTGACGATCGGGCCGATGACTCCAGGCGGCAAACCCGCCTCTTCATCGCGGAGCTTCTTGCGAGCTTGGTAAAACTCCTCGGGAACAGCGGAAGGTGGCGTGCTATCGAGCAAATAGACGGTAGTGAGAGCCACTCCCGGACGTGTGAAGGTCTCGGTCCGGTCATACCAACGCAATTCCTGCATGCGTTTTTCCAGCTTTTCAATCACCTGATCCTGCATCTCCTGAGCCGTCGCACCAGGCCATACCGTTACCACCGTCATCTGTTTGATGGTGAAGGCAGGATCTTCCGCGCGCCCTAGCTTGAAGAACGCATACAGCCCGCCTATGGATATCAGAAGGATCAAGAACAGCGTGATCGAACGCTCACGCACGGCCAATGCGGACAGGTTGAACCCGCTCATCGGCGCACCTCAGCCACCGCTGCCTGAGCGTTGCCTGCCACCTGAGCCCTGACCTGCTCGCCCTCGCTTAAAAGGTGAACGCCCAACGCGACAATACGATCATTGACATTGAGATGACCTGTCACACGTGCAGTTTCAGCATCACTCAAACCGAGAAACGTTACAGGGCGCCAGGTCACCTGCTCAGGCTCCCGACTCACCACCCATACACCCGGACCTTTACCCGCGTCATAGAGAGAGGCGACTGGCACCTGGACTTCACTATTGATGGCGGTTGGCGTGCCGCCGATGGCAACCGAAATGGTCGCCCCCAGTGTGGCATTGGCAAGTGCGCCCTCCAGCACGTAACGCGCCTCAAATGTGCGGGTCAACCTGTCAGCCGAATCGGACAGTTGGCGCAGATGCGCCTTCCCTTCATGCTGGTCCAATCCATAAAGCTGCGCCGTCGCCGAAGAGCCCAGAGCAGGACGTAGCGTTTCAGGTAATTGAATAACGGCCTCACGTTGTCCGGAATGGGCAACACGCACTACCACCTGGCCTGCAACTACTACCTGCCCCGGCTCCGCTAAGGTGTCTACAACAACCCCGTCGGAGTCGGCCAGCAAGGTTGAATAACCGGTGGAGTTTTTCGCCACATCAGCCTGGGCTTTGGCGGCATTCAGTTGAGCCTTGGCCGAGTCGGCGGCTGCTTTGATTCCTGCGTAGGCCGAAGCAGATACAGCACCGACAGACACCAGATCACGGTAGCGCAACTCGTCATCAGAGGCCTGTCGGGATCGAGCCATTGCTGCGAGCACCGCTTCTTGCTGCGCCCGCGCTGTCAGCGTCAGATCGTTCGCATCAATGCGCATAAGCGGCTGTCCACGCTTGACGCTCTGGCCGGTGTCCACGAGGCGTTCCGTCACCTTTCCGGGCACTCGAAAACCAAGGTCACTCTGAACCCGAGCCGCTACGACGCCGGTGTATAGGCGAGCTTCAGGTACAGAAGGCTGAACCAGGCTGACGCGAACCAAAGGAGCCTGGAGACGAGGATCAGGAGGCTGTGCCTCGCTGCATGCAGCCAAGGCAAACGGCAATAGACCGATGAACATAAATGAAGTGGAACGGCGCTGGATCATAGAGACCTCTTGGAAGCGGATGCGCCATGCTCATCCAAGTGACCAAATAAGTCAACGGTCACGAAACGAACAAATGAAAGCCGTCTGCTGATCAAGGTGAGATCAGCAGAGTCGGCCTTAAGTTACGGATACAAGGGAAGTGCGGAGGTGTACAGATCTGCCAGCCAGCGCTTTTTAAGGCATCAGGCTGCGCAGAATAAGGCTGGAAATGAGCCCAGGGGCCTCTTCAACGACGTCAAGGTTGTGCTGCAACAGCAAAGGGTTGATGTAGGGGCGTAGTGCGAGGTGAATCGACTCCACTGTCTCATCCAAAGGCGTCTTGCGCTCAAACTCTCCGAGTTCACGCCCCTCTCGTACAATTTGCAGTACGAAGTGTTTGATTCGCATGTCATAGACCTGCGAGCTGGGCCAGCGCTCCGACGCAGAGAACGCCGCGATGTCATACAGTTTTCGATCATTAAAAAACAGGTCAACCCCTTTGGTTATAAGGCTTTTGACCAATCGTCGAAATCGCTCCGTGGGTGAGATACCCACGGCATTGATAGCTTCCTCCACGGCCGCAATGATTTGCGACAGGCAATTGCTGCAAATGGCTTCACCAATCGCCTGCTTGGAGTCGAAGAACTTGTAGATATACGCCTTGGAAAAACCGATCGCTTTCGCGAGGTCGGAGACTGTTGTCTTGCTGTAACCGTATTGACTGAAATGTTCGTTGGCCGCCGCGACTATCTGGTCTCGGATTTCGTGTTCGGCAGGACCGCGAGTGCTGGAAGAGGAAACGGATAATGGGTTCATGCGATTAGCTTACGCACCCGCAGGGCTGTTGACAACTTATGACCAAATCGTAATATGGTCACAAATCGATCATTTCAAAGGTGTCACATGCACCCTTTCCGTTTTGCCGTTTTGCTAAGTTTCGGTATGGTCACAGGCTGCTCGGTGGGCCCTGACTATTCGGAGCCCAAAGTAGAACTGCCCGCGCATTTTTCAGCGCATCCACCTACAACACGAACAGTTGACTCAACCTCCAGCGATCTTACCGTCTGGTGGAAGGCTTTCAATGACCCCGTTCTCAGCCAGTTAATCAATCGAGCCCTTGAACAGAACCTCGATTTAGCTCAGGCAACCGCCAGGATCGAACAGGCTCACGCGGGCTTGGGAGCAGCTAATGCCGCTCTTTTGCCGTCGGCCACCGTCAGTGGCCAAGCGGCTAGAGCGCGACAATCCTTGGAAACACCGTTGGGCCAAGTGCTGAATTCAGATCCATCCTATAACCGCTACGGTAGTGCTTATGAGGCGAATCTCAATGCTGGCTGGGAACTTGATGTGTTTGGAGGATTACGTCGAGGCAAGGAAGCAGCCGTGGCCGACTACCAGGCGTCCCAAGCAGCAGCAGTTGCCACACGGCTAGCAGTGGTAGCGCAGACTGCTGACCTTTACATCAGCATCCGCGGCCTGCAAGCACGCCTGGAAATTGCCCGAAAGCAAGTAGAGACGCGACAACACCTGCTCGCCACCATCGAACATCTCTACGCCAAAGGACTGGCTGCTGAACTGCAGCTGAATCAGACTCAAGGATCGTTGAACCAAGCGCAAGCAACGGTGCCAGTACTGCAGGCTGGCCTTGATTCGGCAATGAACGCTATGGATGTCATCTTGGGTAAGCCACCGGGTACTTATACTGCGCAGTTGGCTCAATCGACACACATCCCGGATGTACCACAATTCGCCAGCCTGGGCTCTCCAGCGGACCTCCTGCGCCGACGTCCAGATTTGATCGTCGCAGAGCGCCGGCTGGCGGCATCAAACGCTCGCATCGGCGAAGCCATTTCCGAGTACTACCCCAAGTTTTCCGTAGGCGCGCTGATAGGCAGCGCGACGTCGGTCTCCAGCGGAAATCTTTTCTCCAACGATGCCAGTCAGGCATCGGCGGTATTGGGACTACGCTGGAGGCTGTTCGACTTTGGCCGTATTAACGCTCAGATTGACTTGGCCAAGGGGCAAGAAGCTGAAGCGTTAGCCGCCTATCGCCAGTCAGTGCTACGGGCCTCCGAGGATGTCGAAACCGCTTTTTCCGCGCTGATCAACCGCGAGCAGCAGCTTAAACAGCTTGCGCAGGGTGAAATTGCTTTTACAAAAGCCCGAGACAGATCATTCACCGCCTACGAAAAAGGCGTGGTGAGCCTGATCGAAGTACTGGGTGCCGATGAGAACTTGTTAGCCGCATCTGATGGCAGAGCACAAGCCCAAACGGAATCGGCTCGAGCTGCGGTGGCCACATTCAAAGCATTGGGTGGCGGTTGGCAACACGAGTCACAAGACCCGCGATTTCTCTCGAGTGCCCAATAACAGTCGAATACCTCACGAAACGGTTCATCCCACTTTACGGCCTTAACTGGCCGTTTTTTTCTGGAGAAATGAACTCGGGGTCAAATGCAGATGTTCCTGAGGTACTGACGCAGTGGGAAGATGCTCATTCCCCTGCATGTCTGCTGGTGGACGGCAAGCCAGGTGCTCACCCAGAAGAATCAGCCTCGCCATCCATAGACCGGTAAAGAGCGTTCCCTTCTGGGTGAGCGCGGAAAAGATACTCCCGACTGACAATCATTATCAATAATTTCCGATTAGCCGCTGAGTGCGCAGGGGAAGCGGACCGTGGATTTGCAGTAGTCGCTGATGAAGTTACCTCCAGGGGTTCAGACCCAACCCTATCTCCCACTGCCCAGGGCGTGAACCTGCATAACCCTGGGAATCGGAACATCGAGGCCGTGCGATACACGCGGTCCTGAAGACAAAATGCATTAACCAACGTTGTACACTCATCGTGTGTAGCCGGAACCCAAGCGTAAAGCCATGACGCCATTCCCTATGCCCCCTGGTTGATCGGCGGCGCTTTGTGCCGTCCGACGTGGTAAATCCTACTGATCGGAGCATCACCATGAACCCGAGTACAACCGCCCTTGTGTTGATTGAATTCCAGAATGACTTCACCACCCCGGGTGGGGTCTTCCACGACGCCGTCAAAGACGTCATGCATGCCACCGACATGCTTGCCAACACCGCCACTACGGTGCAACAAGCGCGCAAACTCGGCGTGAAGATCATCCACCTGCCCATCCAGTTTGCCGACGGTTATCCAGAGCTGACCCTGCGCTCCTACGGGATTCTCAAAGGCGTGGCAGATGGCAGCGCCTTCCGCGCCGGCAGCTGGGGCGCTGAAATCACCGATGCACTGACCCATGAATCAAGCGACATCGTGGTCGAGGGCAAGCGTGGGCTGGACGGTTTCGCCACCACGGGCCTGGACCTGGTGCTGCGCAACAATGGCATCCAGCATCTGGTGGTGGCGGGTTTTCTCACCAACTGTTGCGTTGAAGGCACCGTCCGGACCGGCTATGAAAAGGGCTATGAGGTGGTGACACTGACCGATTGCACAGCGACCTTCACCGATGAACAACAACACGCCGCCGAGCAATTTACCTTGCCGATGTTTTCGCAAACGCTGAAGCACACACAGTTCCTGGCCGCGTTGAACGCCAAATAACCCAAAAATGCCCAGCGCGAAGGGTTGCCCGTCGTGATGCGGCGGGTAATCCGGCGAGCTTGGCAATCATTGGCAGGCCCGCATCGAACGACGCCGTTGCCGGTTCCTAGTGCAGAGGCGCTGGCCAGTTTCGATTCTTGGTTTGAAATCATAGAGCAGCTGCAGCAACAAATTTCAGAACTCGACGTTCGCTGGAATTAGCGCCTCACTCTTTCGTTCCACCCCTCCCCCTTCAAAGTCAGCCGCTATAGCGGCAAGGACGAGTGTTGCCGTGAGCATCATCGACGACGTAATGACCGACAAGATCACCCTGCACAGCCTGGACTTTGTGCAGGTTCAGCTGGAAGGCGGCCAGCGCCTCCACGTCTGGCACCCTGAGTTGCCCCGCCGCGCATGCGAGGGAGATTTGACGCGGCAAGGATGAAGGCCTGCATGGAAAAATCTGCCTTTCAGATGCGCGACATGCGCGCAAAAGCTGCAACAGACAAGAAGGAATCGACAGGCAGCAGTCGGGATGCACGAGATCAGTTGGGTATACAACTGTCAGCATGACATAGAAATATAACCTATTGTTTTATATGGCATTTAAACCAAAAATATCAGCGACAGGGTATCCGCCAGAGTCGAGAGCCTTGCGCGAGTTACTCACGTCTAGCGCCAATCCAGATTGTGAAACAGTTCGTCCTCCTGATCAAAGTGCAGGCGCACGAGGGTGTCCAGGCGAATCAGCTGATGCTGAATCTCGTCAGCAGGTGCCGTCGCGGGGTCGGAACTGAAGTCGCTGCTCATGCGCGCGAGTAAATGGATAAGGCGAAAGATCTCTCGGTGAGCATGGCTCATCGCTGACATGGGGTCCTCGCCCGGCATGCTCAGCGTCAGCAGCGGGTAGAGTGTGTCTTCGTCGTTGTGTTCGTGCTGCGCCAGTACTGTTTGCAGCTTGTCGACCAGCGCCACCAGGTCGCTCCGTGCTTGCGCAACTGGACGCTGGGCAAAGTCATTGGCCATTTGGTGCAGATCATTCAATACGGCAGTGAGTTGTTGATGCTCATCATGCAGGCGATCGATATGCTCAGCGGTGAGCGTTTGTTTCCTCCTTCCCCACCACGGCCCCAGTGCCCGCAGGGCATTGAGGATGATCACCACGTCTATGCCCTCCTGCACCATGGCGCCGATCAGCGGCTGCAGGTAACCCGAGGCTGCCACGGCCATGGCCAGCAATGACAACCCCATGCCGACCAGCACTCCCTGGCGCGCGATGTAACGGGTGCGCCGGGCGATGTCCAGTGCCTCGACCAGACGATCCAGTCGATCCACCAGCAGCACAACACCAGCGGCTTGTGCAGAAGCGGTGGCGCCGCTGGCTCCGATTGCCACACCGACATCAGCCGCCGCCAGCGCCGGTGCGTCATTGATGCCATCGCCGACCATCAGCGTGCTGGCGTGCTGGCCATCCTGCTGTAGCGCCCGCACTTTATCTTCAGGGGTCAACCCGGCACGCAACTCGTCAATCCCGGCAGACAGCGCAATCATCTCGGCAGTTTCCAGGCGATCCCCGGTGAGCATGACGATCTTTTCGATGCCTCTGTTGCGCAGTCGACGCAGCGTCTGTGGCGTTTCGCGCCGAATGTTGTCCGAGAAAACAAACAGGCCCGCGAGTTTCCCGTCCACGTCGATGAAGCTTCCGCTGCACGCCAGGTGGTCCATGCGGCGCAGCATGGCTACGACCCAGCCGGTTGCCTCGGCGTCTTTGTGCGCAAAAGACAAAGTACCAAAGCGCACCTGCATGCCATCGACGCACCCACAAAGCCCCGCGCCCGGGCTTTCTTCCACGCCCTGCGGGACGCTGAGCGACAACTGCCCCTGATGGGCTGCTTCAACAATTGCCTGGCAGATAGGATGTGTCGAGGCCTGCGCCAGAGACGCGGCCAGGCCAAGCAAGCGTTGCGGATCGTGCAGTCCGTTGACCTCTATCGACTGCAGACGAGCATGGCCGCTGGTCAGAGTACCGGTCTTGTCGAGAAAAACCTGCTTGACCGTGGCCAGTGCTTCCAAGGTCGCGCCATCCTTGATCAGGATCCCGCGTTGCGCTGCCCTTGAAATACCCGAGATAAACGCAATCGGTACCGCCAGAATCAAAGGGCAAGGTGTCGCCACCACCAGAACAGCCAACGCTCGCAAAGGATCGCCGCTCAGTTGCCAGGCCAACCCGGCAATCAACAATGTCAGCGGGATAAAGAACACTGCATAACGGTCAGCCATGCGCACGAAAGGAGCGCGTGAACGGCGCGCTGACTCGGCCATCCGCACGATGCCGGCATAGGTGCTCTGCGCAGCTGTTCGCGTGGAAATCAGCAAGATCGGCGCGCCGACGTTGGAAACACCGCTGTGCAGCAGCTCACCCTCTCGACGGGTGACGGGCAACGACTCACCACTGAGCGCCGATTCGTCCAGAACGGCCGTCGAACTCAGCAAGCGACCATCGACCGGTATCACCTCCCCCAACCGCACCAGCAATGTCTGATTCAGCGTGACCTGCTCGATGGGGATCTTGCGCAGGCTGCCGCCCTCCTGCAACCAGGCAAAGTGTGGCGCGCGGTCGATGGGCGCACGCAACTCACGGTCAGCGCGTTGCTTGGTGAAGTACTCCAGGGCTCGTCCGGTCGCCAGCATCAAGGCGATCACCGCGGACACCAGTGCCTGCCCGAAAAACAGCGCCGAGGTGATGGACAGCAACGCAATCAGGTCCACACCGGCCTCGCGCCGGGCAAGACGCCCCACAATCTCGATGAGCAGCACCGCAACCATCACCAGGCTGCCTGCGGCCCAACACATAGATGCCCAATCAGGCTGCTGCGCGACATGCGCAATGCCCCCGGCCGCCAGCGTCAGTGCCGTGAGCAGCAATAGGAGGGGATCCAGCCACTTAGCGAGCATGGAAGTGAGTTCCTCAAAAAGCGATTTGACCACCTCTGCCGTCACAACAAGGCCGAGCCAGGCCACGAGCAAGCACCTGGTCATGACGTTCCCGCTGTCGGTCCTCGCCTGCAAAGCGCAGCCGTTCGAATAAAATAGCTGGGTTTATCCAGTATTTGCGCTGACATTTATCACATAAACAGCGGGCGATTAACGGCGTGCGCCCCCTGGACCCTTTTTGATTTAGCTCAATATCTGTCGATCGCTCAGGCGTAAAAACAACAACGGATAGAACGAGCAAAGAGTCACTTGTGGCGAGCGTGCTAGCCATAATGCCGTTCAGTTAAGCGTACATCGCCTTCTGTAGGAGCGAGGGGGACGCCTAGTTCTTGCTCGCGAAAAACGTCAACGATAACGCGTGTTTCCTGAGTGAACGCGGCGCCTGTGAGTTCTTCGCGAGCAAGCTCGCTCCTACAAAAAAAGCCTTAACTGAACGGCATTAGGGCTAGCCACAGTTACAGTGTTCGTCATCAACTGACCAGCATCAGGTTGTTGTGCCCCGTGTTTTTTTAATTGAGAAAAGGACACCATCATGAATTACTTAAGTTTGCGAAATACCATTTTGGATGAGCTGGATTTTCAGCCCGATATCGACGCTGCCCACATTGGCGTAAGCGTGGACAACGGTGTCGTCACACTCTCAGGCTACGTGAAAAGCTACGCCCAGAAGATCAGTGCCGAGCGTGCGGTCAAAACTGTCAAAGGCGTACGCGCAGTGGCTGAAGAACTCCAGGTCCGGCTGAACAAAGACGCCGGCACAGAAGATGACGCCATCGCAAAACGCGCCTTGAACATCATCTCGTGGCGATCCGATACACCCGAAGGCGACATCAAGGTGATCGTGCAAAAAGGATGGGTGATCCTTGAAGGCCAGGTGGATTGGCAGTATCAGAAGGAAACCGCCGAGAGTGCCGTGCGCAAACTGTCCGGTGTGGTGGGCATAGACAATCGCCTCACCCTGCGCACGAGAGTCAAGGTCACGGATATTCAGCAGAGCATCGAAGAGGCACTCAAACGCAATGCAGAAGTCGATGCCAAGGGCATACAAATCAAGGTCGTAGGCGGTGTGGTCAAGCTCGAAGGCAAGGTGCATTTCTGGCGCGAACGTCAGATTGCGGAACGGGCCGCCTGGTCGGTGCCAGGTGTCAGTAAGGTGGAGGATTATTTGCTGATCGCCTGAATCAATGCCCCAAGGGTTAGGGAAAGGAGAAGGCAATGACGATCCTACTGGCAACCCAGCGGTTACGCCTGTATGACAGCAATGAGCTTGATAATGTGTTGCAGGCGATGGCGCGTAAGGCCACCCACTTGCTGCCAGCCTCGCACACGGCACTGATTGGCCTCCAACGCCGGGGCGAGCCTTTGGCTCAACGGTTGCGCCAGTGCATTGCGCGTCAGACCGGTCAACCGGAACTCCCTCTTTTCCCCCTTCAGGTCAAGCGTTACACCGATGACCTGCAAGTGCTGCATACCTACACGCAATTGATCGAGAACCCAGGCCTGGGCAACCTGGACGTTGCCAACACGACGTTCCTGGTTGTCGATGACGTGCTGTTTGAAGGTCATTCGCTGCTGCGTACTTGCGCCTATCTGGCACAACTGGGTGCTTGTCGGGTCTACACGGCGGTGCTGGTCGACCGACATGTCTGTCAGCAGCCGATCCGGGCCGACATTGTCGGCGTGCACCTGCAAGTCGCCGCCGATGACGTCGTCGAGTGCAACGTGCCGCCTTTCGAACAGGCGTTTTGCATCGAGGTGGTTCGGCATGGCGCTGCCCATCGGCGCTAGCTAATGGGGGTGTTATCTACGCAGGGTCGAAACCGCGATTACAGCGCTATTGCCGATGGTGCGAAAGCCGCCCTCTTCAACCGTCGGGAATCGCCCGACTGATTTGCAAGCGTTTTTCCGCAGCCAGGACGTGCCGAATCGTGGCGAGCACGGCGTCTGGACTGAGGCTCATCGAGTTGATGCCAATCTCCACTAGATATTCGGCCATCTCGGGATAATCCGACGGAGCCTGTCCACAGATTCCCGAGTGTCGAGTGTTACGCCTGGCGCCTTCTACCGCCAGGCGAATCATCTGTTTTACCCCTGGGTCGCGCTCATCGAAATCGAAAGCGACGACTTCCGAATCACGGTCCACGCCGAGTACCAATTGAGTCAGGTCGTTAGAGCCGATGGAGAAGCCGTCGAACAACTGGGCGAATGCATCGATCTGGATCACGTTGTTGGGTATTTCGCACATGATGTAGATCTCCAGCCCGTTTTCTCCGCGCTGCAGACCATGGCTGGCCATTGCCGCCAATACCTTTTCACCCTCCTTCACGGTGCGACAAAAAGGGATCATCAACTTGATGTTGGTGAGGCCTATGTGTTCACGCGCCCATTTCATGGCCGCGCACTCCAGCGCAAACCCTTCGGCATAGGCAGGATGGCTGTATCGGGACGCCCCCCGAAATCCGAGCATTGGATTATGCTCTTCCGGCTCAAAATACTGCCCGCCCAGCAGGGTTGCATATTCATTGCTTTTGAAGTCGCTCATGCGTACGACGCAAGGCTTTGGATACACCGCCGCGGCAATCGTGGCGACGCCTTCTGCCAAGGTCTTGATAAAAAAATCCGTCGGGTCTTGATAGGCCCTACCCAGCACCGCGATTGTTTCACGGGTGGCGTCATCCAGCTTTTCCGGGTGAGCAAGGGCCATTGGATGGACCTTGATGTATTCATTGATGATGAATTCCATACGCGCCAGGCCGATGCCATCTACCGGCAGGGAGGCGAGGCTGAAGGCCTGGTCGGGGTTAGCCAGGTTCATCATGATCTTGGTCGCGGGGCGTCCCAATTGGCTGAGGTCCGTCTCCTGGACATCGAAATCCAGTTCACCGTCATACACAATCCCGCTTTCGCCTTCAGCGCAACTGATAGTCAGCGACGCTCCGGTGTGGATGACCTCTGCCGCGTTCACTGCCCCCACGATCGCAGGAATACCCAACTCACGCGATACGATGGCGGCATGACAGGTACGTCCGCCCCCGCTTGTCACAACCGCCGCAGCGGTCTTGATGACGGGCTCCCAATCCGGCGTGGTGTTATCCGAAACCAGCACCTCGCCAGGCTTGAACTCGCTGAGCTGTTTGACATCGTTGATCACGCGGGCCTTTCCCGCGCCAATCTTGGTGCCGACCGCCTTGCCCTTCAGCAGCACTGTCGATCGTTGCTTGAGCTGATAAATGCGCAGCACGTTGCTGTTTTCTTGGGAGGCCACCGTTTCAGGACGTGCCTGTACCAAATATAACTGGCCGTCGACGCCATCCTTCGCCCACTCCATATCCATGGGTCTGTAAAAACCGGCTTTGCTCGAGTAGTGGTTTTCAACCTTGATGGCATAGTCGGCCAACTGCATGACGTCCTCGTCAGAGAGGCAGAAACGGGCTTGTTGTTCGGTGGATGTATCGGTATTCACGGTGTATTCCAGCGCAATATTTCCGGTATTGAGGGTCTCGGCAAACACCATCTTCTTTTCTTTGCTGCCCAGACTGCGCTTGAGCACGGCGCGGTAGCCTGCGATGAAGCTGGGTTTGTGCACGTAGAAACTGTCGGGCGCGACCGTGCCCTGTACGACATTCTCCCCAAGCCCCCAGGCAGCGTTGATGAACACGACATCCTTGAAACCCGTTTCCGTATCCAGGGAAAACATTACCCCGCTGGCACCGAGATCGCTGCGCACCATTTTCATGACGACAACGGCGAGACAGACCTTGAAGCAATCAAAGCCGTGGTCATATTTGTAATGGATAGACCGATCGGTAAAGTTCGACGCCAGGCAACGCTTGTAGGCATCAAGCAGCGCCTCTTCACTGGCGATGTTCAGATAGGTGTCGTTCTGCCCGGCGAACGAGGCCAGTGGAGAGTCTTCGGCGGTCGCCGAGGAGCGCACGGCCAGTGAAATGCTGTCACCGTATTCGTGTTTGAGTTGTGCGTAGCTTTGCCGTATTGCCGCCTGCAGGTCTTCCGGCAGCGTACAGTCATATACGATCGCCCTTGCCTTCTGCCCACGGGCTTGTAAATCCTTGATGTCATTGGCATCGAGACCGTCAAGTGCCTCGTGCAGCCGCGCCCAGGCCTTATTGTGCTCAAGGACATACCGATACGCTTGTGAGGTAATGGCGAACCCATTGGGTACCCGTACGCCCTCACCGGTCAGCTGCTGGTACATCTCGCCCAGCGAGGCGTTCTTGCCGCCGACCTGCGCGACATCGTCGAGGCCCAACTCCTTGAACCAACGAATATATGGCTGTGAGTGCGTCACGACGCCTCTCCTCCATTGAGTGAGGTGACCCGCGGCGGCATTTGGGACCGCAGGGCCCATGGCAATGCCGCCGATATATCGCCCAAGCGCCCGGTTTTCACCAGGCCAGCCAACAGGGATGAGGCGATTGAGTGAGTATCTGGAGTTGCGACGTGTAGCCTCTGATCTTTATCAACAAATGCGCACGGCCACTTCAATAGCGCGCGCCAGGCAGTCGTGGGCCACCGACTGGATCCTGAAACAGGCCCACGCCCCCCGGCGCTCCCACTAAAACATCGGCGAGCTGCTGACCACCCGCAACGCCAACCCTTCGTACGCATCCAGCGTAATGGTGAATTCACCCTCAGCGGTCAGGTCGCCCTCCACCCGCTCATTGATGATGTCCACCACCGGCCCCGGTGCAATGTTGGGCAGGTGCAGGGTTTCTGTGATCGGCGTATCGCCGAAGTTCAGCGCGGTGATTTGTATACCTTTGCCGGCCGGCAGTTCGTGGACCATGATCAGCAAGCCAGGGTGCTCGACATCCGGTACCAGGATCTGACGGCTGGCGGCGATGTCGTAGGCGCGGCGCACGGCGAGGATTTTTTGCAGTTGGGAGGCGAACGAGTCGGGGTCCTGCAACTGGCTGTTGAGGCTGCCATACAAGGTTTTCGAGCGGGGCATCTGCCCCGCCGAAAGCTCGGCCTCCGGGTTGAGGTCCACCAGGTCATAGGCACCTCGGTGAATCCAGCGGGTGTCTCCATCCTGCATCAGGTGCGCGACCTCATCGGCCGCGAGTGGCAAGGCCCCCACCAGGTCCCAGCCTGACAGGGCAAACACCCCCGGCTGCATGGCGTTGTACATCACCAGCAGCAGGTGGATCTGGCGAATCTGCGCGATATCGGCCGGCGTGATCGCGTCAAGATCGCGGATGCCCAGCGCCGCCGTGATGATACTGGCGGTGGTGCAGGACACGCCGTTGGTAACGAACTTGAGGTTGTACGGCGCATGCTCACCCGCCAGGCGCTCATACATCTGTTCGCGGATATGCTCGCGCAGGATATTGCCGGGAAAGGTCTGGCCCTGATAAAGAAAGCTGTCATGGGCGTGCAGGGTCCAGAAGTGCACCAGCTCCAGGGTCAGTTCATCATGGTTTTGCAAGGCGTGGATCAGCGAGCCGGGGTCGATGCCAAGGTTGTGCATCTGGCGCAGCATCAGGCGCAAGAACTCGGTGTCCCCCATCAGCAAGGCATGCTGGTAGGCCGGCCGGGTGATGAAGTCGTAGGACAGGTCAGCGCCGCCGTGGGACATGGAGGCGATATCGTCAACGGTGAGGTTCAACTCCTGGAAACTGAACCCGCCGGCCTTGCGAATCGCGCCACCCAGCAACTGGTTGCCGGTGATCGACAGCGGATGGCTCTCCGACCAGGCGGTGCCATCGAGCTTGCGCTCCACACCGAGAAAGCCATTGGCATCCAGGCGCAGGATTTTTGCGCCCATCACATCGATGGAATGCAACGCGTCGCCGATGATCATCTGCTGCGCCGCAAACGTAGGGTCGAGCCAGTTCAGCGAGGGCTGGCCTTCCTTGAAGTAATGCAGGTACACCCAGCGGCGCGGCTTGCCGTCCACCCCGATGACCACCGGCGTGGTGCTCCAGTCGGTTTCCTTCACGCCGGGCTCAAAGAAGATCACCCGCTGCAACTGGCCGACGATGTAGTGCTTGTCACGCAGGGCGTCCACCTGGAGTGGGCTGAGGTTCTGCGCATCACGCCCCGCGGCGACGTCGGGCAGCAATGGCCAGTCTTCCTCGCGGATTTCGACCATGTGGTAGAGCCCTGGGTAATCCTCGTAGGCCATCTCGGCCAGGCGGAAATCTGCGCCCTTGCCGGTGTGCGAGGGGATCACATCGTCGATGATCACCGCATTGTGCGCCGCCGCCATGCGCGTCAACGCCTGCAACTGCGCCTCGGTGCCCAGTTGCGGGTCGATGTCGAAACTGATGCGGTCGAAATTGCCGTCGATGGTCGGCGTGTGCGTGGTCCCGGACAAGCCGCCGGACTTTTTCAACGGACCGTTGTGAATGCCCTGGATGCCGATTTTCGACAATGCATGCCACAACGTCTCATCGCCTAGCGCCTCCAGCACCGTGCCGTCTTCGCGGGTGACAATCGACGCCGGATAGGCGGTGAACCACACCGACGACAAGGCGCACGCGTCACGCGGGCGGGTCTGTGCATACGGCTGTTGCCACAAGCGGCCCTGCCCCGAATAGAGCTTGGCCCGCTGGCGCGCCGCGTGGAGCATGGATTGCTGCACCAGCCAGTGCACATGAGTGTCGTCAGCCGCCGTCATAAGCCCAATACCTGTAGTCGTGAAAAAGTTACTCGTAAGCATAGGAGCCACGACGGGGGCTATTCGTTGCATTGCAGACCCGCAACTACTGCAATTGGCGATACTGCCTGGGCGTAAACCCGGTCGACGCCTTGAACTGGCGGGTGAACGCACTGTGGTCGGTGTAGCCGCAGTGCAGGGCCACCTCGGTGATCGGCATATCGGTGTGCAACAACCGATGGGCATGGTCCAGGCGCACTTTCTGGATCATCTGGCGCGGCGTCAGGTGGAACACGCGCTTGCAGTAGCGCTCCAACTGCGCCACGGAAATGCCGGCGATACGGGTCAATTCACCCAAGGTGACACGACGGTTGAAGTGCGCGCGAATGTGCTCGTCCACGGCGGCCAGGCGTTGGTACGCCGGGTGGGTTTCGCTGGCGGATTGCAGGTCGACCGAGATGCCGGCGAGGCCAATGATCTGGCCTTCATGGTTGTACAACGGCCATTTGTGGGTCAGGCACCAGCCCGGTTCGCGAGTGCCGTAGAGATGCAGTTCAAGCTGGTCCTCCAGCACAACCCCCTGCTCGAGCACGCGTCGATCCTGTTCGGTGTAGCCCGGCCCCAATTGCTCTGGGAACACTTCGGCGCTGGTCTTGCCCAGCAGCGGTTGCAACTGCTTGAGGCCGCAGCGCTGCACCAGGGTGCGGTTGGCAAGCACGTAGCGGGCGTCGATATCCTTGATGAAGATCGCGGCATTGGGGATCACATCGAGCATCGGCAATAGCTGCGCCACACCGGCCAACACCTGCTCGATGCTGTGCGGACGGCTCGCCTCGCTGCCTTGGCACAGGGTCGAAAACGCGCGCTGCAACATGACTTCCGCACCCCATTCGTGAGCCTGAGACCGAGCAGATTGCCCCATGTCCGGCGCGCTGTCGAGCGTGGGAAATTGTGCCGAATTCGTCATGCCTCGGTGCGCAAAACATCAATCGTCGCGCGGTTGATGGGTTCAGGATAGCGCCACTGCATGCCTATCCAATAACTCACAAGAAGGCGCCGCCATGTCTGCTCAAGGCAAGTTCAAGAAACAACTTTCACTGATGGACCTGACCTTTATCGGGTTGGGCGCCATCTTCGGTTCGGGCTGGTTGTTTGCAGCCAGTCATGTCTCCGCGATTGCAGGGCCTGCCGGGATTATTTCCTGGCTGATCGGCGGCTTCGCCGTTCTGCTGCTGGGCATCGTGTACTGCGAACTCGGCGCGGCCCTGCCCCGTGCAGGCGGGGTGGTTCGTTACCCGGTGTACTCCCACGGCCCGCTGCTGGGCTACCTGATGGGCTTTATTACGCTGATCGCGTTTTCCAGCCTGGTGGCGATTGAAGTGGTTGCCTCGCGCCAATACGCGGCAGCCTGGTTTCCCGAGTTGACCAAGGTCGGTTCCAGCGACCCGACGCCCCTCGGCTGGCTGGTGCAATTTGCCCTGCTGTGCCTGTTCTTCATCCTCAACTACCGCAGCGTAAAGACCTTCGCCATCGCCAATAACCTGGTGAGCGTGTTCAAGTTCATCGTGCCACTGCTGGTGATCGGCGTGCTGTTCACCTTCTTCAAGCCAGCGAATTTCCAGATGCACGGGTTTGCGCCGTTCGGCCTGTCGGGCATCGAGATGGCGGTGTCGGCCGGTGGGGTGATCTTTGCGTACCTGGGGCTGACCCCCATCATCTCGGTGGCCAGCGAAGTGAAGAACCCGCAACGCACGATTCCAATCGCGTTGATCCTTTCGGTGCTGCTGTCGACCGCCATCTACGTGCTGCTGCAAACCGCGTTCCTCGGCGGGGTGCCCACACACATGCTCGCCGATGGCTGGGCTGGCATCAGCAAGGAACTGGCGCTGCCGTATCGCGATATCGCCCTGGCGCTGGGCGTGGGATGGCTGGCCTACCTGGTGGTGGCCGACGCGGTGATCTCCCCCAGCGGCTGCGGCAACATCTACATGAACGCCACGCCGCGGGTGGTGTACGGCTGGGCGCAGACCGGCACCTTTTTCAAGATCTTCACCCGGATCGATGAGAAGTCCGGCATCCCACGCCCGGCGCTGTGGCTGACCTTTGGCTTGTCGGTGTTCTGGACCCTGCCGTTTCCGTCCTGGGAAGCGCTGATCAATGTGGTGTCCGCCGCGCTGATCCTCAGCTACGCCGTGGCCCCCGTGACCGTCGCCGCGCTGCGCCGCAATGCGCCGGGCATGGCGCGTCCGTTCCGGGTCAAGGGCATGGCGGTGCTCGGTCCGCTGTCTTTTATCATCGCCGCGCTGATCGTGTACTGGTCGGGCTGGAGCACCGTGTCGTGGCTGCTCGGCCTGCAAATCCTGATGTTTGCGGTGTACCTGCTGTGCGCCCGCTGGGTGCCGACCGCGCATGTGAGCCTCAAGCAACAGGTGCGCTCGTCAGCCTGGCTGATCGGCTTTTACGCAGTGACGATCCTGCTGTCCAAACTCGGCAGCTTTGGCGGCCTGGGCGTAATCAGCCACCCGTTCGACACCGTCGTCGTCGCCGTCAGCGCCCTGGGCATCTATTACTGGGGGGCAGCCACCGGCGTGCCAGCCCACCTGGTGCGCCTGGAGCACGACGCCGATGAGAGCGAAACCGTCGACGATCCCCACGGCAGCGCCACGCCGTCCCCGGCTTATCCCTGAATGGAGCGCGTTATGAAACGACTGCATGTCATCGACTCCCACACCGGCGGTGAACCCACGCGCCTGGTGATGAGCGGTTTCCCGGCACTGGCTGGCGCCACCATCGCCGAGCAACTCAAGCACCTGCGCACCGAGCATGATCAATGGCGCCGCGCCTGCCTGCTGGAACCGCGTGGCAACGACGTACTGGTTGGCGCGCTGTACTGCGAGCCCGTCACGCCGGGCGCCACCTGCGGGGTGATCTTCTTCAACAACGCCGGCTACCTGGGCATGTGCGGCCACGGCACCATCGGCCTGGTCGCCTCGCTTCATCACCTGGGGCGCATCGCACCGGGTGTCCACACCATTGACACCCCCGTCGGCCCGGTGGCGGCCACGCTGCATGAAGACGGCGCCGTGACCCTGCGCAACGTGCCCGCCTACCGCTATCGCCAGCAGGTGCCGGTGGAGGTCCCCGGGCATGGGGTGGTGTATGGCGATATTGCCTGGGGCGGCAACTGGTTCTTCCTGGTGTCGGACCATGGCCAGTCGCTGGAGATGGCCCACGTGGAAGCGCTCACTGACTACACCTGGACGATGCTCAAGGCCCTCGAAGCCCAAGGCATCCACGGTGAACACGGCGCGCTGATCGACCATATCGAACTGTTCGCCGACGACGCCCACGCCGACAGCCGCAACTTCGTGATGTGCCCCGGCAAAGCCTACGACCGCTCCCCTTGCGGCACCGGCACCAGCGCCAAACTCGCGTGCCTGGCCGCCGACGGCAAGCTGCGCCCCGGCGAACCCTGGGTACAAGCCAGCATTACCGGCAGCCAATTCGAAGGCCACTTCGAATGGGACGGCGAGCGCGTGCGCCCGTTCATCACCGGCCGCGCCTACATGACCGCCGACAGCACCCTGCTGATCGACGAACAGGACCCTTTCGCCTGGGGCATCTGAGCCTGGGCCCCTTTTTACTGAACGCTGCAAGGAGCTAGAACCATGAGCGACAACATCTTCACCGGCTGCATTCCCGCCCTGATGACCCCGTGCACCGCCGCGCGCCAGCCGGACTTCGACGCCCTGGTGGCCAAGGGGCGTGAACTGATCGATATCGGCATGAGCGCAGTGGTGTACTGCGGCTCCATGGGTGACTGGCCGCTGCTCTCTGAAGCCCAACGCCAGGAAGGCGTGGCGCGCCTGGTGGCTGCGGGCGTGCCGACGATCGTCGGTACCGGCGCGGTCAACAGCCGTGAAGCGGTATCCCACGCGGCGCATGCGGCCAAGGTCGGCGCCCATGGCTTGATGGTGATTCCCCGCGTACTGTCCCGTGGCGCCTCGGCCACCGCGCAAAAAGCCCACTTCGCCGCGATCCTCAACGCCGCGCCCACCTTGCCGGCGGTGATCTACAACAGCCCGTACTACGGCTTCGCCACCCGCGCCGACTTGTTCTTCGAGCTGCGCCGCCAACACCCGAACCTGATCGGCTTCAAGGAATTCGGCGGTGGCGCAGACCTGCGCTACGCGGCCGAAAACATCACCTCCCAGGACGACAACGTCACCCTGATGGTCGGTGTCGACACCCAGGTGGTGCACGGCTTCGTCAACTGCAACGCCACCGGCGCCATCACCGGTATCGGCAACGCCCTGCCACGGGAAGTGCTGCAACTGGTGGCCCTGAGCAAGCAGGCCGCCAAGGGCGATGCCAAGGCCCGTCGCCTGGCCCGTGAGCTGGAGAGCGCGCTGGCGGTGCTGTCGTCGTTCGACGAAGGCTGCGACCTGGTGCTGTACTACAAGCACCTGATGGTACTCAACGGCGACCAGGGCTACGCCTTGCACTTCAACGAAACCGATGCACTCAGCGATGCCCAGCGGCACTATGCCGAGAACCAGTACGCGCTGTTCCGCCAGTGGTACGCCAACTGGTCGGCTGAACAGAACCTCGCATAACCCCCGTGCGCCGCTGCGGTTCCTGCAGCGGCCAACCCTCTGTTTTCCAGGATGATCCCATGACTCTGACGGGCAAGATGCTGATAGGCCGGCAACCCCTTTGCGGCACGCGCGAGGCGATCCGGGCCATCAATCCCGCTACCCACACGCCAATGGAGCCGGCCTACGCCGGCGGTGAACGCCAACAGGTTGAGCAAGCCTGCGCCCTCGCCTGGGCGGCGTTCGACAGCTACCGCGAAACCACCCTGGCCGATCGCGCCACATTTCTCGACACCATCGCCGAGCGCATCGAGGCCCTGGGGGACGAATTGATCGAACGCGCGAGCGCCGAAACCGGCCTGCCGCGCCCGCGCATACAGGGCGAACGCGCGCGCACCTGCGGGCAGCTGCGCACGTTTGCGCGCTGCGTACGTGCCGGGGAATGGCTGGACGTACGCGTAGACACGGCACAACCGGAGCGCCAGCCAATGGCCCGCCCCGACCTGCGTCAGCGCCACATCCCACTGGGGCCGGTCGCGGTGTTTGGCGCGAGCAATTTCCCCCTGGCCTTCTCTGTCGCGGGCGGCGACACCGCGTCGGCACTGGCCGCCGGTTGCCCGGTGATCGTCAAGGCCCATGGCGCCCACCCCGGCACCAGTGAGCTGGTCGGCCGCGCAGTTGCCCAGGCCGTTAACGACTGCGGCCTGCCCGAGGGCGTGTTTTCGTTGCTGTACGGCTCCGGTCACGAGGTCGGGATCACGCTGGTGACCGACCCGCGCATCAAGGCCGTAGGCTTTACCGGTTCGCGCAGTGGCGGTATGGCGCTGACCCAGGCAGCGCAGGCACGGCCGGAGCCGATTCCGGTGTATGCGGAAATGAGTTCGATCAACCCGGTGTACCTGTTTCCTGCCGCGCTGCAAGCCCGGGGCGAAGCCTTGGCACAGGGGTTTGTTGCGTCGCTGACCCAGGGGGCGGGCCAGTTTTGTACCAACCCCGGCCTGGTGATTGCGGTTCAAGGTGCCGCCCTGGACCGCTTCGTCAACAGGGTCAGCGAGCTACTGCCGCGCAGCCCGGCCCAGACCATGCTCACTGCGGGGATTTTCAGTGCCTATGCAGAGGGCGTCGAGGCATTGACCCGCCACGCCCGGCTCGTTGCGCAGGGCCAGGCGGCGCAAGGTCCGAATCAAGGCCAGGCCCATCTGTTCCTGGCCTCGGCCGACGCGTTCCTGGGCAACGCCCATTTGCAGGCCGAAGTCTTCGGCGCCACTTCGCTGGTGGTGGCGTGCGCCGATGAGGAGCAAGTACGCCGGGTATCCGAACACCTCGAAGGCCAACTCACCGCGACCCTGCACCTGGATGAAGACGACCTGGTGCCTGCACGCACGCTGCTGCCGGTATTGGAGCGCAAGGCCGGTCGCCTGCTGGTCAACGGCTGGCCGACGGGGGTCGAAGTGTGCGACGCCATGGTCCATGGCGGCCCCTTCCCCGCCACCTCGGACTCGCGCAGCACCTCGGTGGGCACGGCGGCAATCCTGCGATTCCTGCGCCCGGTGTGCTACCAGGATTTCCCGGACAGCTTGCTGCCGACCGCACTCCAGCACAGCAACCCGCTGCTGTTGCGGCGCCTGCTCGACGGCCGGAGAGAGGCGTAGACCATGGCCGATTCCAACCCAACGGATATCGCCATCGTCGGCGCCGGCATCATTGGCGTCGCCTGCGCCTTGCAGTTGGCGCGCCAGGGCCGCCAGGTGGTGGTGATCGACCCACAGGACCCCGGCATGGGGGCCTCCTATGGCAATGCCGGCCACCTGGCCACCGAACAAGTGTTCCCCATTGCCGACCTGTCGATCCTCAAGCGCCTGCCCGCCATGCTGCTGGACCCCATGGGCCCACTGCGCCTGGACTGGAAATACCTGCCCCGCGCCCTGCCCTGGTTCGCACGCCTGCTGTTGAACCTGCGCCCGGCCAGCTACCAGCGCACCGTGGCCGGTATTCGTGCGCTCAATGAAGGTAGCCTCGGCGCCTGGCAGCGCCTGCTCGACAGCATCGCGCAGCCGCAGTTACTGCGCCAGGACGGCTCGTTGCTGGTGTTCGAGCGGGCCGCTTCGCGCGCGACGCTCGAGGCGCTGCGCCAGCGCATGCAACAACAAGGCGTGCCCGTGGATGTGTGGTCAAGTGCCGATATACGCCGCGCCGCGCCACAGCTGAGCGAGCAGCTCCTGGGCGGGTTGTTTTTTCCGGCGACAGGGCACTTTCTCGACCCTTACCAGGTGGTCTGCGCATTAGTCAGCGCCGCCCAGGCCAGCGGCGTGCAGTTCCTCAAGCGGCGGGGGCTGGATGGACGGGTTGACGCCCAGGGCGTGTCGCTGAGCACCGACCAAGGCCCGTTGGCCGCGCGCCAGGTCTTGATCGCCTGCGGTGCCCACTCGGCAAAACTCACCGCCGCGCTGACCGGTAAAAAAGTCCCGCTGGACACCGAGCGTGGCTATCACCTGATGCTGCCCCAGGAACACGGGCGACTGCCATTCGCCGTCACCTCCCTGGAGCGCAAGTTCATCATGACCCCCATGGCTGGCGGCTTGCGCCTGGCCGGCACCGTCGAATTCGCCGGCCTCGAGCGCCCGGCCAACATGCAGCGCGCCTGGCAATTGCAACGGCTGAGCGAAGGCTTGTTTCGCCAGGCCTTGAACGCGCAGGACGCCACACCCTGGATGGGGTTCAGGCCATCGTTGCCGGATTCGCTGCCCGTGATTGACCGGGTGTGCGATGGCAAGGTGTTGTTGGCGTTTGGGCATCAGCATTTGGGGTTGACGCAGGCCGCGGTAACGGCGGAGTGGGTGGTGCGACTGGCTTCAGCGCCGGCGACACTCTCCGGCATGGACGCCTATCGACTGGATCGCTTTTGAGAACACTCGCCGGGCGGGCGTCTTCCCAGGTGGCGTCGCCGCCTGACTGCACATCGCCTGCGTCAGGCTACTTGACCAAGCGCTTTTCCTTGGAGGGGCGGTATCCAAAATACGCGCTATAACACTTGCTGAAATGACTCGGCGACACAAACCCGCATGCCACCAGCACATCCACCTGGGACAGCTCGGTGTGCTGCAACAAACGCCGTGCCTCGGTCACGCGCAGTTCCATGTAATAGCGCTGCGGCGTGGTGCCCAGTTGCTCCTTGAACAGCCGTTCGAGCTGGCGACGGGAGCGGCCGACATAGACAGCGAGTTGGTCGAGCTCAAGGGGCTCTTCAAGGTTGGCGTCCATCAGCTTGACCACTTCGCGTAGCGGCGCGCTGACGCAGACGTTTTCCGTCGGTTTGATGCGCCGGTAGCGCGATTCTTCAAACGCGAGGATGTCTTCGATACCTTCGACCAGGGCTTTGCCGTGCAGGCCCTTGATCCAGTCGAGGGCCATATGGAAGGCACCGGAGGGGCTGGAAGCGGTGAGGCGGTCGCGGTCGATGACGTAGGGTTCGCTGGTGACATGGGTGGCCTTGGACACTTCCGCAAGTGCCGGGCGATGTTCGGGGTGGATCGCGCAACGATAGCCCTGCAACAGGCCGGCGCGGCCGAGGAACCAGGCGCCGTTCCACAACCCGGCGAGGCTGACACCCTGCTCGGCGGCGGTGCGCAGCAGGTGGATGAAATCGTCGTTGGCCTTGAGTTCGGTGCGCAAGCCACCGCAGATCACCAACAGCTCCAGCGCCTGCAGCGCCGCGATATCAAGGCACGCGTCGGGGCGGATCACCAGGCCCAGGTCACTGATGACTTCGCCCTCGTCGCAGCCAAAAGTGCGCGAGGCAAACAGTTCAGGGCGCAACAGGTTGGCGGTGACGAAGGTGTCGAGGGTCTGGGTAAATGCCGGCAAAGAGAAGTGTTCCAGCAGCAAGAAGCCGACGCGGGTGACCGACGCCGGCTGCTGGGAGGGATCATCGAGGTAGCGCAAGTTCTTGCCTTTCATGCCGCCGCTGAATTGACGTCTTTCCATCGAGGGTTGGCCCACTGTTATTGTTGATGCCGTGGGCGCCATCTTAAGGGGCAAATGCGGCGGCTGTCTCAGTCGGTACACTACGGCCGGCGCTGTACCAAGGTGCGCTGGGTCTCTGATCTTGTTAAAACCGGGCCCTTGGAAAGCCCGTGGCACAGCCTTACAAACGCATCTGATACGGTTTTTTCGTCGTCATCTGGGTCTGTATCGAAAACCGCCCGGGGCGGACAATGGCACACATCCCGACACTTCTGTCGCTCCCCTTCCCTTCGGAGGCCTTATGACCAAGATGGCACTTTTCCTGTTCGGCTTTTTGGTACTGACCATCGGCATCGGCCTGTTGGCGACCATTTCGCCGGTCTGATCAACTGGCAAACAGCATCGGATACAGTGATAGCACCAACAAACCCGCCATCGACAGGTTGAACAACCGCAACCAGCGTGACTCGCGCAACACATTGCGCAGGCCCGTGCCGCAGCCCACCCACACGCACACACTGGGCAGGTTGACCACGGCAAAGACCAGCGCAATCACCAGCACGTTGGTGACATAGCCCTCGACCGGCGTGTAGGTGGTGATGGCTCCCAGCGCCATGATCCACGCCTTGGGGTTGACCCACTGGAACGCCGCCGCCCCCAGGAAGGTCATGGGCGTGCCGTGCTCATCACTGCTTTCGGACATGCCGCCCGCGGTCGCGATCTTCCACGCCAGGTACAGCAGGTACGCCGCGCCCACATAGCGCAACAGCGTGTAGGCCCAAGGGAATAGCTTGAACACCTCGCCCAGGCCCAGGCCGACCGAAATCACCAGCAGCATGAAGCCGATACTGATCCCCAGCGCATGGGGCATCGAGCGACGAAAGCCGAAGTTGACGCCCGAGGCGAGTAGCATGGTGTTATTCGGACCGGGCGTGATCGAAGAAACGAAGGCAAACAGCACAAAGGCCGATAACAGGCTGGTCGACATAAACATGATGGGCATCCAAACGGGCGGTATGCCTGCGACGATAATGGGTTATGGGGCCCGTTGCCCCGTACAGCCAGGGGTAGATCGAGGCGTACAATTTGATGGCAGCGCTTTCACAAACCTTTCACAGGCAAGCGCCTAAGTTGAACCCAGCTCCTAGTGAACATCCCCTTTAGCCCGCTCTCCCCATCGCGGGCTTTTCTTTGCCTTGGATTTGGCCGATGCAAAAAAAAGAGGCAAGCCCTTGGCCTGCCTCCATTGCCTGCTATCAGCGCAAGCCAGGACCACCAGGCCCGCCAGGACCATGGCCACCGCCATGACCGCCGCCGCCCGGAGGCATGAACATCCAGCAACCGGACAAGGTCGACAGCAGCGCGATAACCACAACTGCCTTGGTTAGATAACTTAACTTCATGACCACACTCTCTTACTTGACGAGATTAACTTCTCGCACGGTATGACAGCGCAAAACAAAGTGCGTCACGACTATCGTGTAACCTGATGGTAGGGTTTGTAAGGTGGGCGGTACACACTGCCCACCCACAGCTTGAGTGTCGCTGTATGCGTCACCGGGTAAGAACATGCCTGGAATTCGAGGAACTTGAACGGCACCGACCGGAGAATTAAATGGAAGAACTGATACAGGGGCTCGACGGGCCCAGGACTGCTCAGCAAGAACTGTTTTACGACCTGGAAGATGCGGCAGCGGTGATTGGATGGTCAGTGGTTGAACTGACAGCGATAGCCGCAAGCGGCAAAACCCCGGCTGAGGCGCAAGCGCTGATGAGAATATGCGCGCTGCTGGCGGCTCAGCAGGAAAAGCTCAGTGTGTACGCGGATGAAGTAAAAGACCAATGCATCCTCAGGCCCGACGCCTGACTGGGATGCGAGTGCAACTGGGCAGTGCCAGGAGGGGCATGCACCCTTCACTTGTCCAGATTCAATAGTTCGTGCATCCGCTCCCCTATCATCCCCCGCAACCAGGCTGCATGAAACTCCATTTCTTCCAGAGAACTACCTTCAGCCAATCGATATTCGGACACATTGCCCTTCGGTCCCTGGCATACGACGCTGAAATGGCCATGGCGATCAAACATGGCGACCACGTAGGGCAGATATAAATGATGTCGCTGAATGGCACCCGCACTTCGATGGGTTTACGGACGCGATGGGTGACAGTGAGTGTAAGGAGCTGCTGGTTTTCGTCGAACGTAAAGGCCTGCACTCGAGGCGCGGAGGAAGCCCAGGCAAGCATCACCCCCATGAGCACCGCTGTGCCAAGCAGGGGCAGGATAAGCCACGACTCTGTAAAACTCGTCCCATGACTGGGCGGCACACCTTGCATGGCTTCAAGGCCGAGAATAACCAACATCACCAGCCCGTAGCCCGGCAACAGCAAAAGCAACCCCACGAAGAAACCAAAAAGGCCCAGACCAGTGCTGCCAACGACCGGTATATTCGGGCCGTAATGCCAGATAGGTGGATGGGCGGCGGGGGTTTCACTGCCTGGTGCGGCTAAAGGCGTTGCGACGAGGTGAGGCGGGCTTTGACGATTCATCCAGCAGGCTCCAGGAATGCAGCACAGACGTTATCACTGCTGACCCTTGAAAAGGGCGGCGCCACGAAATCGTCAGTGAAAACGTCGCCCGATCGACGAACAAGGCAAAACGGCGCTAAGGAAGCAGCTTGAACGTGAACACGTGGTACTTTTTTTGCCACGTTAGAGCCGTGGTCGACCGCTTTGCCGTCGAGCTGCAATCAACTACTGAATGTATGTTCGCATGCGTTGCATTTGTAATTGTCCAAGATGTATTCATCTACGGCTTTCCCTGCCACTGCTCCCGCCGTAGCACCGACTGCCAAGCCACCTAAAAAACCGATCACACCGCCAACGAGCGTCCCAACCCCAGGAAACAGGGCGCTGCCTATCGCCGCACCAGCAGCGGCGCCTTCCCCCCCGCCTGCTACTGCTCCTATCCCACCGGCTACGGCTCCAACGCCTCCTGCGACTTTCGTCCCGATATTTCTTTTCTGTGTTTTATCAGAACCACAACTTGGGCATGTGACTGGCATGTGACTTCCTTGGCGATTTAGTTTTTCGTTGGTTGCGAATTTTTAACGGACGAACAGTTCGAGGTGCAGATAAGTGAACGCCAGATGACGCCGATCGAACCGCAGCGTGGTGACCCAAGAATGAAGATCAGGTCTTCAGTGTTCGGTCCCATCTCTCGACATCATCCCAAGTGATCGGCTGATGATTTTCTCTTGCTCACCAGCGACATAGGCTACTATTTCGCCATCATGGTGTCCACGGATCGCGCTTGGCCGATGCTGTTGAAACAGTCGGTTTTTCAGAACACGGTGGAATGGGGCGATCAAAGCGCCTCTTCCGTACGTTTCCACGTGAAATCTCAGCCTAAAGGCGCTGCCAACATTCAAAATTTCAATCTTCGATGCATGCTTTGATGCCTCAAGAACTGCCGCCGACTTTTTCAACACAATCGGCCATTAGCGGACGCTTAGGCTCCTCAGCCTTGAAAATCGCGGCCAATAAAAAACCCCGTAGACGTTAATCTACGGGGTTTTCAAGAGTGGAGGCCGAGGTTGGAATCGAACCGGCGCAGGCGGATTTGCCCTCCATGAATAACTTTAATACTTTCAATAAATCAATGACAACTCAGTTCCGCAAACGCCATTCACTGCACATCAGACACAAACCAATAACAACTTAACAACTTAACAACTTAACAACTTAACAACTTAACAACTTAACAACTTAACAACTTAACAACAATATTTTACAAGCATAAAATTAAAACCCAATGCTAAAGTAAAACCTTTGAAATATGCACAAAGGTAAAACAATTTATGCTCGAAAAATCATTTTCAAAAAAGTCAAAAATTACTTTTAGAAGAATATCTTCGAAAACCGTATGGGATGTCTGCCAGCTCAGCAATACGTTGTCTCCTGAGCAACGCGACATGGTGGCAGATAACGGAGACTCAATTGCTGAAGCACACTTTTCAGAAAACGCCTGGTTTCGTTCCATTTATGCCGACGAAACTTTAGTTGGTTTTGTCATGCTGCATATAGGCGCTGACTACGACGAAGACATTGATTATCCCGGCGCCATGTTAACGCGGTTGATGATCGCAGGCCCCTATCAAAGGCTTGGATTCGCCAACGCAGCCCTGCAAATGCTGATTAATGATCTGAAAATACGAGGTTTCAGCGAGCTGCGAGTAGGTTATGGTCAAGGTGAAGGAAGTCCCGAAAAGTTTTATGAAAAACTTGGATTCAAGCCAACAGGTAGAATACTTGGGGAAGACGAGGTAGAAGCATTCATTAAATTCTAGACACAATAGTACAATCACATTAATTAGATATCTGCCAGGCAGACGAATCTAAAGCTCAATCTAAAACTGCGAGAGACAGATCGATAAAACGCCTGTCGTAAGGCGGAACACCATTTTATCGATCAGCCCCCTGCTTCGCTGTAAACACGCCCTTCACATATTGCGATCAATCCCACCGGCGCTGGGGAGGATCTGCAGCAGCTATGGCAGTCGGTGTGCGCCGGCGGACGGCCAAAAGCCGCCAGTGAGATTGCTCTCGAGCATGCAAGCAGACTGCTCGGCCACTCTTGCCAAGAGATCACAAAGAAGATCTATCAACGTGTAGGAAAGATCGTAAAACCCAAGAAATAAGGAGGGATGGCAGAACACTTAGCAAATCCCAGGCAATAAAAAACCCCGTAGACGCTAATCTACGGGGTTTCTAAGAGTGGAGGCCGAGGTCGGAATCGAACCGGCGTAGGCGGATTTGCAATCCATAAATATTTCTATATTTATCAGCAGCCCACATAACAATCAATTCCGCATCCCAATATTTACACGGCGCTGGAGCCTTCTAAAATCGGGCAGATCTATTTCGGTTGCGGATTGGATTTTCCACGCTTCGTCGCCTAAAGTCGGGTAGCCCTGTCACGCCTTCCGTGCAAAGGTCGTAGAGAGGGGTTTAGAAATCAGCTCGCCTTGGAGGCATCGACAATAGAGCCCACGCTAAGAGTGGAATAGCGTAGTTCACCAAAGCTAGGCGACAATTTTCACGGAGCACTGAGAGCTATGGGGAAAATGCTGGGCGTATCAGGCAAGGAAATGATCATCTGGCAAGGTTAGAAACCAGCTAGAAGGCGACAATACATTAGCCTGCTGATTAAAGTAAAATTAAGCAAGGAAGGTAAGTAGATGAATCTAGATGAATTCCTGAAGGCTCCCCGCGAGAGCTTGAATATCGAACTTAAGGCTTGGATTGACCCCGCCACACCAGAGGGAAAAGCCAAGATCGTGAAGGCGGCGATTGCGCTTAGAAACTTTAACGGTGGGTACTTAGGTATCGGAGTTTCTGATGACGGCATTCCTCTATCCGAACTAGCTCCTGAAAATGTGGATGAGCAATTCCATCAAGATACTATTCAAGCACTTATAGCCCGCCACTCCTCAGAGTCTTTTGAAGTATCTGTAGAATTTGGAATATTTAACGGGACCAAATTCCCCTTCATAACCATTCCCCCAGGAGTCCGCACTCCTGTCGCGGCTAAACTTGGTATCAACGACCCAAACATCCAGGCTAAAGAACTAGTCAAAAAAGACACAGTTTACGTACGCACACTAGCAGCCAATCACACTCCTAGTTCCGCTGCCGCGCAGTTTAGTGACTGGCCGCAGATCATGAATGTTTGTTTTGATAATAGGGAAGCGGACATCGGAAACTTTGTTAGACGTCATCTTTCAGGACTGGATATTCCTCGTCTACTATCCCAAATTAGTGGAGATTTTCTAGAGCCCGAGACAGCAGTAGTCGACGTATTTCTAAATGAGTGCCACCAACGATTTCTCGAGATAAAAAAAGCTGACGATGCTATAGATTTAGGCAAAGGTCGTTTCGAAGTTGCAGTCGTTATAAAGTGCGCTGCGGAGCGCGAAGCGGGAAGCGCTGACGATAACTTTTTATCCTCTTTTATCTATGCAAATCCCGGGCTTAACGGTTGGCCTTTGTGGTTAGACAGTCGAGCCTTTTCAGACCCTAGATCTAGACCAAGAACTCGCGCTGGCGGCTACGAGGTGCTCATCGAAGATTATGAAGGGTCTTTCATATTACCTCATTTAGACTTTTGGAGAGCGGAACCACCTGGACGTTTTTATCATTACCGAGTGCTATGGGATGACTTAGTCGCTATTAAAAATGGCACTAACCCCAACGAATTTTTAGCGATAGATATTGCAATCAGGACTGTAACAGAAGCGATTTCAGTAGCTATGTCCTTTGCCAAATCAATGGCTTTTCCAGAAAATGAAACCACTCTAGAATTTGCTTTTCGCTGGAGCGGCCTAGAAGGCAGACAGCTCAACTCATACAACTCGTTACGTTATATTTCGCCGGGAAGATTAAGTGGGGACGACCAGGTACTAACTCATGCAAACATCCCTCTTGACATCGCGCCATCTTCGATACCCTCATTAATTCCAGAAATTGTATCTGAACTTTTTAGCTCTTTTAACGGAATGACGCTTTCGAAAAATGTAATAGAGGAAATAGCTTTAGAGTTATTACAGAAGAAATAGTTATTCACCGGAGTTCAGTTACCAATATATACCCTCGCTATCTACTTCCCAAGCCGATAACGAGGATTCGGTTCCTTTAACCCGCCCCACTACTTCCAAGCTCCCTACCGCAATTATTTTTTCGCACTGCGTTCGACAAATCTATTAAACTTAGTATTCAATACAAATACGTACTCACATATAGCACTACTGAAATCCAGTAAATCTTTTGCATCTTCTTTGGATATCTTCTCACTACTAGCATGCGCTCCAATATTTCTATGTTTTCTCAACGCCTCCCCCCACTCAAACAGCCTTGTATCAATTACTTCAGCCTCCTTTAATTCTTTCAACCCACCTGCTAACGTTTTATTTTTTGTTTTATGGTGCATACATAAGCCTTCGATAGTCCTCCCACACATCACTGCACATGCGCTATACGCTTTAGCCTTAAAGCAGAGCCTTGCCTCTATAAGTGAAATACTTGCTACTTCAGGAATCTCACGATCAACACTCGCATCTTGTGGTGGCCACAACCGATGTAAATCATCCCATTCCCAATCATCGTACCCAACTTGTATCTTCTCCGTAATTCCTAACAGAGCCGACTTACATACTGGACATTGAACCAACACTCTTTTACAAGGAAAAGGATAATCGGGGTCGTTATCGTAAACCTCCCCTTTCTCTATTCCATCTACTTTTGACTCACAATGATTGCATTCAATTATCATGATTAATCTTTGCATCCTTAGAGTAAATTAATTTGTTTTTATCCCCAAACATAGATTTACGAAAAAGTACTGACGGCGAATCCCATTGCGATGGTATTAACTACATAGAGAATAACAGATAAGTATGCAATCGTTAGATAACAGGGTGGCCAATTTACATCTGCTTGAGCAGCCCACGCCGCTTTTCCGTGACCCGGATGATGGATTGGGCATAGCCTTCCCTCAATGCCCTAGCCCACCTAGCTAAAACACCGAAAATTCTTCGCCTTGTAGCACTGCCAACATTCAAGATTTCAATCTCCGACGCATACTTTGATGCCTCAAAAACTGCCGCCGAGGTTTTCAACAGAATCGACCGTTAATGGACGTTTAGGCTCCTTAGTCTCGAGCACAATCCCACGTCCAACCGAGGAGAGGCATACCAATAACGGCGTCTTGAATTTCCGTAAAAAGGTAGGGTTGCGGAAGCGATCCGAAAAATTGCGGAAGCGATGACCAAATCGCAGACAATAAAAAACCCCGTAGACGTTAATCTACGGGGTTTTCAAGAGTGGAGGCCGAGGTCGGAATCGAACCGGCGTAGGCGGATTTGCAATCCGCTGCATAACCATTTTGCTACTCGGCCTCAAACGATCAATGCCGTTGTTGCTGACATTCACCGTATAAAAACATGAGTGGGCTATAAAACCCTGCCTCTACTCTAACTCATTGAATACATTGAAGTTTTTAACGCTTCATTGCGTTCGATGGGCGCCATTATGTACTCATTTGCTTATGCCTGCAACCCCTTGATTTCAAAAAATATTCTGCCCAGTCATCAAGGGGTTGCGTGTGCGCCCTACTCCTTGATGACCTGTTCCCGGTACTGCGGGTCGGCCTTTATTTGCGCTTCGGTGAATGGCAGCGGGCGGAGTTTTTTCTCGGAGAATGCTTGGGTCTGGTCCTTGGCATAGTTGGACGCGGGGTTGCTGGACTGGGAGAACGCGAGCACGCCCAATGCGTTCGGCCCCTGGTCGTCGAAGCTGACGATTTGCAGGTAACTGCTGCCGCTGACCACTTCGCGTTTGCCATCGGCCCTTGGCACGGTTTGCATGGCGTTATAGATGCCGAGCGCTTGCGGGCCGCCGTGAATGGGGGTTTGCCCGGAGACTTGGATATCGCCCCAGCGGCTGTTGGCGCTGAGACCGAGCCCGGCGACTTCAGTTGCAGAGGCCAGCATGGCTTCGCGCAAGGCCTTGGCAACGTCGGGGCGGTCGATGGCGAGGCCACGGGGGGTGGTCAATGGTTCGGCCGGGTCGAAAGCCACGCGCCAGGCATCGGGGGTTTGTTGCAGGTGCTCCGCCAGGTTGATGAAGTGCACCAGGCCCAGGCCGCTGTCGAGGTTGGCGTGCCGGTCCCAGTGTTTGAGGCTGGTACACAGCGGTTGCAACGCGACAGCATCGCTGCCCAGTTGCGTGGCGCAGTATTCCAGCAGGTCGGGCATGATTTGGCCCGCCACATACACTTCGTTGTCCATGACCATGTTGTGCAGGTCCGCAACCGTGATCGGCCGTTGCTCCAGGGATTGCAGGCGCTGCACGGCGAAGCGCGCGCGCGGGCCGAGGCCGATGTGGTCCTGGCTGATCACTGGAGAGAAGCCGGTCAAGGGCGCCTTGGGGTTGGCCATCCAGGCCGAGTCGTTGGCGTGTTGCACGTAGTCGGTGCGCTCCAGTTGCGGCAGTTGGGCGGCGGCGAAGATGCCCGGTTGCGCGGCATGCGGGTCGATGTCCCAGGCGCAGGCGCTGCGGGCGCCGTCGAGGATGATAAATTGCAGGCCGGCCCGCGGGTCGCTGCATTGGGCGAGTTTGGCGGCGCTGACGTTGGGCACCACCGACAGGTTCATGTACAGGCTCTGGCCCTGATCATCGGCGGCCACGGTGTTGACCCACGGGATACCTTGCAGGGTGTGCACCGAGGTTTGCAGTGCCTTGAGGCTGGGGGCGCGGTTCATCGCGTACCACTGTTGCAGCACGCGGTCATTGCCCAGGTTGGCGTCGCGCAGGCTGAAGGCGTGCTGGCTGTCCCAATCCAGCTTGCCGGGCCATTGCACCACGGGGCCGAAGCTCGAACTGTAGACCGTACGGGACACGGCCTTGAGGCTGCCGTCGGCCTGTTTGACTTGCACCGTCACCGAGGTTTTCGCCAGGGGGATGGATTGACCGTCCAGCAGGTAGCGCGTGGAATCCTTGGGGTCGAGGGTCAGTCGGTACAGGGTGAAGTGTTTGGACGTGTCGACCGTATGGGTCCAGGCCACATGCTGGTTGAAACCGATGTTGATCACCGGCAGACCCGGCAGCGCCGCGCCCATCACATCCAGTTGGCCGGGGATGGTCAGGTGCATCTGGTAAAAACGCATGCCGCCCACCCAGGGGAAATGCGGGTTGGCCAGCAGCATGCCACGACCATTAAATGAACGATCACGGCCCACCGCGACGGCGTTGCTGCCGCGATCGAGACTGAAGCGCTGCTGCTGGGCCGCCGCCAGTTCAAACGCACTTGCGCGACGCTGCACGCTGGCGGTGGCCTGGGGTGGTGCCGCACCAACCAGGGCTTCGGCGAATTGGCCAACGCCGCCTTCAACCAGCAGCCTGCGGGTCAGCTTCACCAGATCTTCCACCACCAGCGGCCGCACCCACCCGGCCTGGCATGGCGCCGGGGCGCCCTGCTCTTTGAGATAGCGGTTGTAGCCGGCCACATAACCTTCGATGCGTTGGCGGATCGCCGGGCTCTGCGCGTTCCAGAAGGCGGCTACGGCCTCGGGGGTATTCAGCCAGGTGAAGAACACATCGCTGGCGAGGTTGTTGCGTTCTTCCAGGGTCGCCTGTTCCGGGCCGAAGAACCGCGCGCGCTGGCCATTGACGGTGACCACTTCATTGGCCAGCAGGCACAGGTTGTCCTGGGCGTAGGCGTAACCGATGCCAAACCCCAGGCCGCGCTCATCACTGGCGCGGATGTGCGGCACGCCGAAGCTGGTGCGCCGGATATCGGCGGACGCCTGCGCCACCTGCTCGCGCGCCGATGCAGCCAGACTCAAGCCCAGCATCAGTCCCGCCACGCACATCCTGGACAACCGGTTGGAAATAATCACACAGACTCCACAGTCAAATTGAACACCCTTGCCTGGGGTCATTCCCCCACCGTAAGGACGCAACAGACCGTGAATAATTTAGCGACGAAGTCCGTTCATTGAACGCGACTGCGTTGTGACAAAACCGATACCGACAAATTTTCTACATGCGGCACTTCATGATTTCGCTCACTCGTTCGTCTTATTGAATAAGAGCGCCATCATTTTCCTGATCAGGCTCTGATAAGGAGTTTTTTGCATGTACAACTCGCAACTGCCCACGGACGGACACTCAACGACCGCCGATGCCACGTTTGGCAGCGGCGTACAAGCCTTCGGCAAAGCGCCAGAGCAGCAAGGCAACCAACGAATTCGGCATTTACTCAAGTGTTTCGGCTTGCGCACCAGCCTGATCCGGCTGAAGGTCATCGACGCCCTGCTCACGGCCGCCGCCCACCAGCGCACCCTCGGGGTACGCGGCGTGCACAGCCACTTGCTGGAACTGGGCATCCCTTTGTCGTTCCTCAGCGTGCGTGAGGTACTCAAGCGCCTGTGCAGCGAGGGCGTGATCACCCTCAATGCCGATAAAAGCTACAGCCTCCATGAAGAGGCTGCCAAAGTGCTCGAAGGCCGCGCCTGACTCGACGACGTCAATCAGAAGTTAGGCTTGACCTTACGACGCATCACGCCATTGATCACCACCACGGTGACCGCCACGGCAATGGCGATGTACTGGAACGTTTTTTCGCTGATAACCCCGGTGTTCTGCAGGTAGGACAGGCCAAACATCGTCCCCAGTACCACCAGGGAGATCAGGATTGAATATTTCAAGCGTTGCTTTTGGGTCATGACGGGTTCCTGAACCTTGAGAATGTATCCACTTTGTATCGCCGAACATGCCAGGCACATACCCGATGACGGGGATGGAATGGGGTCGGCAGGGTCTCATGTTACAGGCGATGAAAAGCTTTGGCTTGTTCGATGCTTTTATTGAGCCGGCCTGATGTCACCCCGTGAGAACCCTGGAGGATTTTGAAATGTTCCGTCGAATCACCTGGCTGATTCCCCTGCTGATCATGCTGAGCATGAGCGGCTGCATCATATTCCCCCACGGCGGCGGCTGGCATGACCACCGCTATGAAGGTGGCGGGCCGGGTTACTACCATCGCTGAGGGGCAGGTTCCCGCCTATCCGTTTCTGCGGTAACGGCGGCTGGTCAGCCATGGATGCATCAACTGACACTCCCTCATCGGGGGCAAGCCCCCTCCCACATTTTCAACCGAGTACACCAGGCATAACTCCGGTCGGCGCCAGGGCAGCCAAAGCCAGAGCAAAGGCAGACTCAGGTCGACCTGATGTATGCAGCTCCAAATGTGGGAGGGGGCTTGCCCCCGATAGCAGTGGGTCTGCCACAGACGCATCAACTGACACACACCCGCAAGGACTTTTTCAAAAGTTAACCAACACTAAGCCTTACACAACACGGTATCTCCGGAGGGAACCCCCGCGGGTGTTTTTTGCACCCAAAAGGGGCGTCTGGGGAACAGGGATCCTCCTACTGGCAGGCGCTTATTCTCGGCACGTCTGAAAAGGTACCCTCCGATGACAAGTCTTTCCTCCACGCCCTTACCGCACCTTCTGCCCCAACAGCCTCCCCTCCTGATCGACACACCCACGCCCGCCCTCCCGGGCAACCAGCCCCCCACCACCGACACCGAACAGTCCGATTCAACCCAAACAAACCGCTCAACCACCGACACCGCCAGTGGCAGCTTGGCGCAAACCCTGGCAGACAAGCAGAACCTGCGCAGCCTCGGGCAAAAACTCAACGACATGGCCCAGCACCTGGGTGTAAACGCCACGCCGCAGGAGATCCTGGCCGCGCTGAAGTCGACCCCCATGGATGTGCAAACCGCCTCGTCCTATCCCGTCGCCCCCGGCCATGCCACGACAATGGAGGCCTTCATCACCTCCATAGGCGTGGCTGTACCGAACAGCCATTTCGCCTTGACCGCATTGGCAGACGCCGTGCTCAGCAGGGCCATTGAACACCCCCTGGGCAATCTGGGCGGTGCCCTGTCCTGGCCGCTGCCGCTGAGTATCGCGGAGCAACGCACGTTGCTCAGTGCCGCCACGCAATATGTCACGCTCCACCCCAACCCACCGTCGATGGGGGCAAGCCTGGGCCCGCTGGATTATCTCAACAGCAATCAGCCACTCAGCGGCGAAGCCGCACGTGATCCAGCGAAGGTGCTGGAAACCCTGCTCAGTACCCCCCGTGCACAAGCGCTGGGGCAAGCCATGCAGACTCAATTGAACGGCATTGCGACTGACACCAGCGTCAATGACTACACACTGGCTGCGCTCAATCTGATGCTGGACCCACAGTCCATCAGCACGCCCCATCGAAACACCGTCGCCGGGTTTGATCTGGCACAGTCGGAGCATTGGGGCAAACCCGCATCAGCCATATTCCCGGCCCTGAGCAAGCACTTGAGCGCGCAAGGCCACGCCACGGCCGAAATGGCCAACGTAGGCGCTTACCTGATGCTGGCCCGCAAGGCGCCCGAGTTGCTGATCAAGGACATCCCCAGCAACGTAACCTATGGCAGCCCTGCCTGGGTCAACCTGTCGATCGCCGCGGCAACAATAGAAGCCCAGACACCGGGCAAAGTGCCCAACATGGGCTTTGCCCAGGTCATGAATGCCGCCGAAGACGCCAGCCTGCAAGACCCAGCCATGACCCAACAGGCACAACGCGCCGCCCTGCGGGTGTGGGGCGTGGTGAGTGGCGCACTCTCCCAGCAAGAAGCTGATCGCTACAGCCCCGACGACGTCGAGAAGGTCCGCAGCGCGTTCAATCAACAGGCGAATGAACGATTGGAGGCGTCCAGCCAGATTCAGACTGAAATGCCCAGCCGCAAAGACATTGCCCTGGCCGCACTTAAACAACGGTTCGGCTCGGATGTGCCCTTTGAAGAAAAACTGCTGAGCGTCAAGAACACCAAGCAACCCCACATACAGCCGCTCTACGACCCCAATCGTGCCCCGGCAGGCTTGCACTCGTTGCTGGATATCGCCATGAGTGGCTTGCACCAGTACGAATGGGAAAGCACAGACCCACGCATCCTCCGCGCCACGCAAGGCGAGTCCCTCCAATTCGACGTGAACAGCACCTTCAACGATCAGTTCACCCAAGCCATCGATTCAAGAAAAAAGGGCATTGCTAAGGCGGTCAAACACATGATTGCCCAATTGCCCCTGGCCGACAGGCAAAACCTGGAGCATGGGGAACTTGAGTTCTACCAGCACAATACCTACAAGCTGGGGCTAGGATTTACCGGAAGAACCCTTCACAGCAAAAACGACAATTTGCTGGTTAAAGCCACAGGGCCAAGCGGCGAAACGGTGTATAAGATCGACCTGAAACAAGGGCGCGTGACCCAGGTTCCCACCACCGTTTTGACCGATCAGCACGAACGTAACGCCAGCCTGGTCTACCCGATTGAGCGGTTCACACCAACCACCTCGCCTGAGGCCGACTTCGCCCAGGACAAGACCGTCAGTTCTCCTCCGCCCACGCCTTCGAGCTACACAAGTGCCCGAACACAGTCCATTGCCGATGCCTTTGTCGAACACCTGGACATTGCCGGCAAAGACGTGGTCCGGCAGGCCAAGGGGGCTACCAGCTACGATCAGCAGATGGACACGGAGTGGAAACTGGTCAGCTTTTTACTGGACCTGATTCCACTCAGGTCGGCCATTGTCAACTTTCAAAACGGTGACTACCTGGATGGCGCGACAGACCTGGGCATGGATATCTTTGGTTTCGTCACTGCCGGCGCAGGGGCGGCAGCGAAAGTGACAAAAGCCGGAACCTCGGCCGTCAGTGCCGCAACCAAGGCCCTGCGGGTGGCCAAAATACTCGGGACCACCGTCATCGGTGAGCTCAACCCCTTCAGTAGTATAGGCGATCTGGTTCAAGGCGGTGCAAGGCTGATCGGCAACGGGATTGAACAGGTCAAGCGCATAGATCGTCATCACAACGTGTTGAATGTCGCCAGTGCCGAATATGGACCTATTACCCAAGGCACCTTCAAGGCTGCCGACCAGACCGTCGAGGGAAGCACCATCCTGTTTGATGGCCAACGGTATGCCTATGATCCCGACAAGGGCAAACCTTACGGAGCGCCGATCGAGGCATTCAACCCGCTGGACGGGATGATGCCGCCCGCCCCCAATATAAACGCATCCCGCAATCTCCCCGCATCCGCACACAATAACCGGCATAACCCGCTTAGCTCGAGCAACCGCCCGGCCCGTCCGCAGCCACCGGCGAATGGCCCGGTACAAGCGGTCCCGAACGGCATCCAAAAGACCGACCACTTACCTCAGGGGGAGTATGTCACCAGCATCAAAGGCGCGATAAGCGATGCACACTTCACCCCGAGCAGGAAGGCGGCAACCCGGCAAAAGTTCGGGCAAGAAATGAATGACTTTTATCGGCGGATGGCAAACGGCGGCCTTCCGGCTCGCCCCACCCTCCCCGTGATCCCTGGTCAAGTCACACCCAAAACGGTGATCGAAAAGGCCCTGGATGCATCCGATGGCGTGGTCTTTGGTGACATCCATAAAGAAATGGCCAGTTTCCAGACGCTGTTCGATAACGTAGACACCTTCAAGCAAAAAGGGGTCAAGAAACTGTATATCGAAGCCACGTTCTATGACGCACAGATGAAAGTCATTGACGACGGCATCGGTTTTCTCGGCAACGGCAAGACACCACGGCTATCGCCCTCATTCGATGAGTTGGTCAAAAAATTCAATGATGAAGGGATAGAGATCGTGCCCCTCGACCATCCTTATCTCACCCGGCACAAAGATGAGCCCGAGCAGTTCCAAGCAATCAATCAGGCGCAGCAAAATGAGCCAAGGCTCAGGGAATTCAATTACTACGCCGCACAGACCATTCGCCAGAACCCTCCGGGCGAAAAGTGGATTGCGTTGATGGGCAATGCCCATATGAAGACATCCCAAGGAGTCCCGGGAGTGGCGGAGCTGACAGGCGGCATTGGGGTGGGCGTTTTCACAAGGACAGACCCGGGAGTGAGCGTCGGAATGAGGAAGACCAAAAACCTCCCGGATCCGGCAAAGGCCTTAGATCCTCACGACGCACCGGGTGACCTGCACATTTTCCACGAGGTCTGAGGTCCAACCTACCCCCTGAACCCAGCCTGCTCATACGCGATGACAAAACGCCCGGCCGGAGGCCGGGCTTTTGTTCAGGGCCTGTCACCCGCCATGCACCCATCGCTGATGCAACCATCGCGCAAACGCATCCAGCGCAAAGCCCAGCAGCCCGATCAGCAGCACCATCGCCATCAGTTCCGAATAAGCCAGGCGGTCCCGCGTGTCGAGGATGTAATACCCCAGCCCGGCACTGACCCCAAGCATCTCGCACGGCACCAGCACGATCCACAAAATGCCGATGGCCAGGCGCACGCCGGTCAACACATGCCCGACCACGCCTGGAATGATCACCCGACGCAGCGTCTCCCAGCGCGTGGCACTCAGGCTCTGGCTCAACTGCAACCAGCGTGGGTCCAGCTGGCGCACCCCGGCAGCGGTGTTGAGCATGATCGGCCACACCGCGGCAAACGCCAGCAGGAAGTAGATCGGCTGGTCCCCGACGCCCATCAGCATCACCACGATCGGCATCCACGACAGGGGCGAGATCATCCGCAGGAACTGAAAGGCCGGCGTGGTCGCAGCCTCCAGGTTGCGCGAACTGCCCACCAGCAACCCCAGCGGTACGCCCACCAGCAAGGCAAGAAACAGCCCGACCACGATGCGCTTGAGGCTCACCGCAATGTGCAGGTACAGCTCGCCGCGCCCCAGCAACTCCCACAGGCTGCCGAACGTGGCCGCCAGTGAAAAACGCGCTGACAAGCCGTCGGCAGCGCCAAACACCTTCACACCCAGCCACCAGAGCAACAGCAACCCGGCCAAGCCTCCCAACCCGAGCAACCAGCCCGGCCACGCTACGGTTTTACCTCGGTTCAAGCGCCGATCTCCTCGTGCCGCTCAAAGCCCTCCGGCAAGCCAAAGGTCTTCATGCCACCCACGGCCTCGATAGCGTTGCGCACAAAGCGGTCATCCACGAGGTCCTTGGCGACGAAGGCCGGGTCGAGATCGGCGAGGAACTTCTTGTCGCCTTCGATCAAGGTGTCTTTCAGGCGCCGTACCAGTTCCTCGGTGTAGCTGGGGAAGGGATAGGGCTGGAAGTCAATGCGATGTTCGTCCCAGTTGGCATGCTGGATCGCACCCTCCGCCAGGTACGCAGCGCGGTCGCTGGCCGCCGGTGCCAGGACCTTGCTCAAGACCGGTTCGGCATGCGGCGTGTAGCGGTTCGGGCCATCCTTGGACAACAGCTTCACCGCTTCTTCGCGGTGGTCGCGGGTCCAGACCTGGGCCTTGACGATGGCATTCACCACCTTCTGCGACCACTCCGGGCGGTTGACCAGGTCATGCTCATGCATGAACACCACGCAGCACGCATGGTTACGCCACACATCGCCGGTAAAACGCTGCACGCGACCAACCTTGAGGTTTTCCGCCAGGGCATTGAACGGCTCGGCGACGATGTAGCCGTCGATGCGCTTGCTGGCCAATGCCGGCGGCATGTCCGAGGGCGGCAGCACGATCAGGTTCACCTCATTGGCCGCAATCGCGCCACCAGCCGCACGGGCAACGGGGGTAAGGCCGTTATCGCGGAACAGTTGCTGCACCACCACGTTATGGATCGAATACCAGAACGGAATCGCCACCGACTTACCGCCCAGTTGCTTGACGTCAGTGATGCCCGGCGCCACGGTCAGCCCGGAACCGCCGACGTGGTTCCATGCCACGACCTTGGCCGGGACCTGGCTGCCATAGCGTGCCCACACGGTCATCGGCGACAGCAGGTGAATCACGTTGACCTGGCCCGAGATAAACGCCTCGATCACCTGGGCCCAACTGCGTAGCAGCACCGGGCGCTCGGCCTTGATGCCCTCGGCCTCGAACAGGCCATTGTTATGCGCCACCAGCAATGGCGTGGCGTCGGTGATCGGCAAATAACCGATGCGTACCGGTGCATCCGGTTCATTGGCCGCGCGTGCCTGCAGGCTGCTCAACAGCGGCAAGGCACCGGCGGCGCTGAGCACCGCAGAGAGTTTGAGAAAATCACGGCGCGAGTGGGTCAGGTCATCCAGACACATGGCTAGGCTCCAGCAGGTCAAGGGGGTTGGGTTGAGGGCGGCTCGCCTGCCGTAGGGTTTTAAGAATCTCGATGCGCAGCGCGCCAATCGCTTCTACCTGTTCCTCGCGGGGTTGCGGCAGGTCGATCCGCCATTCGCCCAACGTGCGCGCCGGGCGGTTACCCAGTAGCAGGATGCGGTCGGACAGCAGCAGGGCTTCGTCGATGTCGTGGGTGATCAACACCGCCGCCGAACCCTGTTCGCGATTGACCTTGAGCAACAGGTGCTGCATGTCGGCACGGGTCACTTCGTCCAAGGCACCAAAGGGTTCATCGAGCAGCAGTACTTGCGGCTGGCGCGCCAGGCAGCGGGCCAACGCCGTGCGCTGGGCCATGCCACCGGACAACTGCGCCGGGAACTGCTGGCGCGCATGCTCCAGGCCCACGGCCGCGATGGCATGGTCAACGCGCTGGCGCCGCTCCTCGGGGCTCAGGTGCGGCTGACGGGCGAAGTCCAGGCCAAACGCCACATTCTTTTCCAGGCTCAGCCACGGCAACAGGCTTGGGTCCTGGAACGCCACCGCCACACGCGGGTGCGGGCCGCTCAATGGCTCGCCCAGTACCTGTACGCCGCCGCCCTGAGGCGCCTGCAAGCCGGCGAGCACCCGCAACAGGCTGGATTTGCCCACACCGCTGGGGCCGAGGATCGATACCACTTCGCCGGGCTGCAACTGCAGGTCGAAGCCTTGCAGCACCGGGCCGCTGGCGTACCCCAGGGCAATGCCCCGGGCCGTCAGAACCGACTGGCTCATAGCGCGGCCTGGCGTTGCAGTTCGGTGCGCAGTTGCACCAGGCTGGGCGTCACAATCGGCACAAAGGCCGACTCACGCCAGCGCCGGGCAAAACCACTGCCGTGCGCGGTGAGGTAGGCCTTGCCGCCACTGGCCTGCAGCTCAAGTTGCACGGCGCTCGCGGCGGTTTCCGCGAGGGCGATGCGCAGCTTGAACAATGGCACCGGTTCGGCGGCGAAACGTCCGGCCAGCAACCCTTTCTTGAGTTCGGTGACCAGGTGATCGAGGGTCACGCGCAACGCCTCCAACTCTTCACGCAACACGGTGCGGGACGCGCCCAGATGATAGGCCACTTCCGCCAACGAGCGACGCGCCAGGCCAATCGACATGCCGCATTGCAGGCCAAGAAACGCCGGGCGCACCGCCGGCAGGAACTGGCGTGCATCCTCATGCAGCAACCAGTCGCGACTCAGCTCCACACCTTCCAGCCCCAGGGCGGCCGTGTTGCTGGATTGCAAGCCGAGCAAATCAAGATCGTGTGAGCGCTGCAAGCCCGCCACTGAGTCCGGGATCGCCAGGATAAACGGCGCACCACCGTCGGCATGTTCAATCGCGGCGGCGGCGACGAAGCCGTTCTTGCGCAAGTTGGTCACCCAGTGCAGGCGACCGTTCAGGGTCCAACCGTCGTCGCTCGGCTCGCCGCTGATCTGCAATGTCTCGATACCCGAGAGGAACTTCATTGCATTCGACAGCCCCGTTGCCCCGGCCAGCTTGCCGCTGAGCAGGTCCGGCAACAACTGCTCACGCAGCCGCTCGTTGGGGCTGTGCAACAGATACTCGATAAACGAACGCTGCCCCCAGCACACAAAGGCTGCCGCCAGGGAATGGCTGGCAACATTCGCGATGGCGTCCACCGCCCCGCCCACATCGCCGCCGAGGCCACCGAGGTGCTTGGGTACGCCGATTCGCAACACGTTGGCGTCTGCCAACCGCGGCAGCACTTCCTGTGGGTCGCAACTGCCCACATCCAGGGCCTGCGCTTGAACATCGAGCCAACGGCTCAAGATTGGGTCAAGCATTCATGTTTCTCCTTGTTAAAGCAGATGACCATCACCGACGCGTGCGCGCCTTCAACTGGCCGGTTGTTCCCAACGGTACTGCGCCAGCTCCGGGTTCAGCGGGGTACGGGCAAACACATTAGCGAAGTTGCACAGAGTGGCCAGGCTGACCCCCAATATAACCTCCAGCGCCTGGCCTTCGGAGTAGCCGGCGGCCCGGAACGCCTCGTAGCCGGCATCGCTCACATCGCCTCGGGTAGCGATCACTTCGCGGGTGAACGCGGCGAGCGTCTCATAACGAGCATCGGGCAGTTCGCCACGCTGGCGCAGGGCTTCGATCACGGTTTCGGGCAGCTTGGCTTTGTTGCGCGCCACGGCGGTGTGGCCGGCCACGCAGAAATCGCAACCGTGGGTGGTCGCGGCAATCAGTTGCACCACTTCGCGATCGGCCAGGCTCAGCTCGGCCTTGGCGTTCAGGCCGGAAACGGTGATGTAGGTCTCCAACGCGGCCGGCGCATTGGCCAGCACGGCCAGCAGGTTGGGGATGAAACCCGAGCCTTTCAGCGCATTTTCCAGGAAGGGTTTGGCCGCTGGCGGAGCGGTTTCGAGGGTGAGCAGCGGTACGCGGGACATGGTGCGGTCTCCTTATTGGTTCGTGTACCAAGTCTGTTGGTTATAAAAAAACGCCTCAATAGGCTAAAGTAGCGATTACTTGCTCTTGAGTCTTTCCATTAGATGAATTCGTCCGGTGCACTTGTCGATTGGTTATTAGACAGCCTTGAACTCGAGACCAGCTTGTTTCATGTCGGGCGTTACTGCGGTGACTGGCACGCCAGCACCCACGGCCTGGCGCGGGCCAGTTTCCACCTGCTCGTGCAGGGCCAATGCTGGCTGCATATCGACGGCGAGCCCAGCCCCCAGCACCTGAACAATGGCGACGCGGTGTTTCTGTTGCGTGACCTTGAGTACCGACTGTCCGGCGAAGCCACGGCGGCGGGTGCGCAGGAATGCCCGCGTCGCCCGATGGTGCCACTGGACAGCGCGGCCACCGACGGCGTGGGGCTGGTCTGCGGGTTCTTTCACTTCCAATCCGGCTTGTCCGCAATGATTGTCGACAGCCTGCCCGCGTGGATCATCCTGCGTGCCGGTGACCCGTCATTGACCGCCGCGCGCAACCTGTTCGAACTGATCCTGCAAGAGTGCGAACGCACTCCGGCGCCCTCGTCCACCCTGCTCGAACGTCTGTGCCACCTGCTGTTCCTGTATGTACTGCGCCAACAAGTGATCGGCAACACCGACTTGGGCGGCCTCGCCGCGCTGGGCCGGCAGCCGGCATTTGCGCACCTGCTGGAACAATTGATCGCCCGGCCGGCGGAGCCCTGGACCCTGGAAAGCATGGCCGCCAGCACCGGCCTGTCGCGCTCGGCGTTTTTCAAGCGCTTCAATGAGCTGTGCGGGCAATCGCCAGGGCAAGTGCTACTGATGATGCGCATGCGCCATGCCTGCCAGCTGTTCAAAAACGACCAGACCGTGGCCGATGTTGCGCTGGAGGTGGGGTATCAGTCGGTGGCCGCGTTTACGCGGGCGTTCCACAAGGTCATTGGCCAGCAGCCGGGGGCCTATCGCAAGGGCCAGGCGCCAGGCGTGAAGCGCTAAGCCCACGCATCGTAATAAATGGAACGGTTTTGCAGGCGCCCGCCCCTAACGCTGTAACCCACTGCCGGGCCGCGCGCACAGTTCCACCAGCCAATCGACAAACACCCGCACCCGCCGTGATAACTGGCGGTGCGGCGGGTACAGCGCCGTCAGGGCCATTGTCGGGACTGGCAGGTGTGGCAGCACTTCCACCAGCGTCCCCCGGGCCAGTTGCTGCATCGCATGATAATGGGGGGCCTGGATCAACCCGTATCCGGCTTCGCAAGCAGAGAAATAGCCGTCTGAACTGTTCACCGCGACAGTCTTGGCCAGGTTGACGCTCCGCAACTCGTTCGCTAATGCGAATTCCAGCCCGAAGCGTTTGCCGCTGGCGCTGGACACATACTCAACCATCTGATGCCGGGCCAGGTCGTCCAGGGTTTGGGGCACCCCCATACGCTCCAGGTACCCGGGGCTGGCCAAGGTCAGTTGGTCCATCATTGCCAGCGGCCTGGCCACCAGTGATTCGTCCAGGGCCGGGCCACCGCGCAGCACGCAATCCACACCTTCACGGATCAGGTCCACCGGGCGGTCATTAAGGCTGATCTCCAGTTCAATCTGCGGGTAACGCGAGGTGAACGTCGGCAACGCGGGGATCACGATAAGGCGCCCGATACCCGACGGCATATCAATGCTCAGGGTGCCGCGCGGGTTCTGGCTGCGGGTAGAAAACACCGCTTCGGTTTCCTCCAGGTCTGTCAGCAATTGCACGCAACGCTGGTAATACGCCGTGCCATCCAGGGTCGGACTGACCTGACGCGTCGTGCGCTGCAACAACTGCACGCCCAGGTGTGCTTCCAGTTGCTTGATCAGGATCGTCACCGACGCGCGTGGCAGTTGCAGGCTGTCGGCCGCCTTGGCGAACCCGCCCAACTCGACAATCCGGGTAAACACGCGCATTGCGTTGAAACGGTCCAAATCTCGCCACCTCTATGGATTATTTAGATTTTACGAATAGTGATAGTGCTTTTAGCCGGTTTATCCCGGTTTTGTCGAGGGTAACAATAGGCGCCTACCTCAACAGGAGCTGCACCCATGCACACTCGTCAACTCGGTAAAAACGGCCCACGTGTTTCCGCCATCGGCCTCGGCTGCATGGGCATGACCGACTTCTACACCCCCGACACCGATACCACCGAGGCCACGGCCACCCTGCATCGCGCGCTGGAACTGGGGGTCAACTTCCTCGACACCGCCGACATGTACGGCCCGCACACCAATGAACAACTGATCGGCCAGGCGATTGCCGGCAAACGCGAGCAAGTGTTCCTGGCGAGCAAATTCGGCATCGTGCGCGACCCGGCGAACCCGGCGCGGCGCGGCGTCAATGGGCGTCCCGAGTACATCCGCGAGGCCATCGACGGCACGTTGCGGCGGCTGGGCATAGAGACACTGGACCTGTATTACCAGCACCGCATTGACCCTGAGGTCGCCATCGAAGAAACCGTCGGCGCCATGGCCGAACTGGTCAAGCAAGGCAAGGTGCGTTACCTGGGCCTGAGCGAAGCGTCCGCCGCCACCTTGGAACGCGCCCACAAGGTGCACCCGATCAGCGCGCTGCAAAGCGAATATTCCTTGTGGAGCCGCGACCAGGAAGACAACGGCTGCCTGGCCGCCTGCCAACGCCTGGGCATTGCCTTCGTGCCCTACAGTCCGTTGGGCCGGGGCTTTCTCACCGGCGCCCTGCAAAGCCCGAACGATTTCGGCGCCGATGACTATCGCCGTCTCAGCCCACGTTTCCAGGGCGATAACTTTGCGAAAAACCTGCAACTGGTGAAACAGGTACAACGCCTGGCGGCTGACAAAGGCGTCACCGCCGGGCAATTGGCTTTGGCCTGGGTGCTCGCGCAAGGTGACTTCATCATCCCAATCCCCGGGACCAAGCAGCGCAGGTACCTGGAACAGAACGTAGCGGCTGTATCGATCACCCTCACCCCGGCCGAACTGGCGGCGTTGGACGCCATCTTCCCTGCCGACGCCACAGCTGGCCTGCGCTACCCCAAGGAAGTCATGGCAATGCTGGATATCTGACGAGCCCTGCCAGGGAGCCCCTTTATCAAGGGGCTCCCACTTCCTTGCACCCTCGTACCTAAAGCTATTGCGCGCCAAGCCGATAGCCCTACGAAGCTCTAACAAAGCCGCGTCGACAATAAACGCTTCGTAAGGACGACCCCCATGCCCCCACTGCGCTCTATCCAAGCTCGCTACACCGTGTTCCTGGTGCTGTTCGTCCTGATGCTATTGGTGTTGACCGTCGTGGGCATTGGCCAATTGGTCGCGCCCACCCTGCGCCAGACTGAAGAGCAGGTCGTACTCAATCGCATCGCCGAGGTTGCGGTACAGATCCAGGGCGAGTTGAACAAAGTCCAGGCCCAGCAACGCACCATCACCCAAACCATCCCCCTGCTCGACAGCGATGCCATCGACAAGGTCCTGCCAGGCCTGGTGGACCAGTATGGCGAGCTGAAAGTGTTCGGCGGTGGTATCTGGCCGCTGCCCAACCAGCGCACGCCCGGGCGCAACAAGCACAGCACCTTCTGGCACCGTGATGCGTCGGGCAAGCTGGCCGTGAACACCTTCTGGAACAGCGACCCGGCGCCCAACTACTACGACCAGAGCTGGTACAAGGGCGGCCTCGCCGCGCCACGCGGGCAATGTGCCTGGGCCGCGGCCTACAAGGACGACGCCAGCCAGGAGCCGCGCACCAACTGCGCCATGGCCATCCAGCGTGATGGCGCGGCGTATGGCGTTGCCACTATCGACGTGACCCTGGGTTTCTTCAACGACCTGGTGGCGAGCAAGGAAAAAGACATCGGCGGGCAAATGCTGATCGTCGAAGGCGACGGCAAGATCATCAGCAACAGCACACGTATCAACAGCCCGGTGGTGCTGAAGAACATCAGCGAACTGAGCGGCACCTCGGCGTTCGCCGCCATGATCAGCAAAGCCCTTGGCCAGCGTGACCAGAAGTTGCAACGCAGCGAGTTCGACAACCAGGGCGTGGCCAGCACCTTCTACATGCGCCCGATCGAAGGCACGCCATGGTTCCTCGCGACCGCCCTGCCCACCTCGCTGATCACCGCCCAGCGCGATGACGTGCTCGGCACCCTGGCGCTGCTGCAAATTCCCATGGTACTGCTGCTGGTGCTGCTGGCGGCCTATGCGATTCGCCAGTTGGTCCAGCGCATGAAAACGCTGAAAAGCAACATCGACGCACTCTCCGCCGGCGACGCCGACCTCACGCGACGCATCACCATCCGCGCCGAAGACGAACTCGGCGCCATCGGCCACTCGGTCAACCGCTTTATCGTCTACCTGCAAAACATGATCGGCGAAGTGACCCTGGCCACCGGGGCCATGTCGTCTGGCCTGGCGCAATTGCAGCAAACCTCGGCGCAGACCAACAGTATCCTGGTGCGGCATGCCTCGGAGACCGACCAGACCGTCACCGCGATCACCGAAATGAGCTCCACCGCCGACACGGTGGCGCACAACGCCGCCGAAACCGCTGCATTCACCCAGCGCGCCAATGAGCACGCCGACCGCTCCCGTGTGGTCGTGGGTGAAGCCTCTACCAGCGTCAGTGCGTTGATCGGTGAAGTCGCCAGTGCCACCCACACCGTGGAAAACATGCGCCAGGACGCCGCGCGCATCACTGAAACCCTCGGGGTCATTGGCGCGATTGCCGGCCAGACCAACCTGCTGGCACTCAACGCGGCGATCGAAGCCGCGCGTGCCGGCGAGCAAGGCCGTGGGTTTGCGGTGGTGGCGGACGAAGTGCGTGCGCTGGCGGCGCGGACCCAGGCCAGCACCTCGCAGATCAATGAGATGCTCGCGCGCCTGACCACGGGCGTGAGTTCGTCCGTGGCGGCCATGGAAAACACCCAGGCCAGCTGCCAGTCGGCGGCGGACGCTACCGCACGGGTGAACAGCGGCCTGGATGAGATGGCTGGCTCGGTCAGCCATATCAACAACCTCAGTACCCAGATCGCCACGGCCGCCGAGCAACAGAGCGCAGTGACCGAAGAGATCAACCGCAGCATGGTGCAGATCCGACATATGGTCGAAGAGCTGGTACAAAGCGGCCATGCCACTGAAACCAATACACAAAGCCTGCTGGATGCGAACGGTCGGGTGATTGCGTTGATGAGCCGATTCAAGGTGCGCTGATAAATGGATGAAACACTCCCGTGCAATACGCGGGAGTGGGACTATTCTGACAGCTCACGGTGCATAGTTTCGCCACACAGGAGGTGTGCCATGCGCGCTGAGCAGTCGATTCGCCTGGAGCGGATCAGTCAGGAACGTTTTATCCAGGCCCCTATCGACGCCGTCTATGACTATGTGACCCAACCGGATCGATGGCACGAATGGCACCCCACCTCCCTTGGTGCCGAGACCGGCACCAGCGGCTCACTCCCCGCCGGCGCGCGTTTCACCGAGGTCATCGACCTGCTGGGTGTACGGGTTCCCATGAGTTATCGCGTGCAGATCGCGCACAAGCCTGGGGAGTTCAAGACCGTGTTCACCTCCCTGGCTGTCGACGGCTCCCTACACTACGTCTTGCAACCCTATAACGGCGGCACGCTGTTCAAGCGCGTGTTGACCTATGAGACGGAGTTGCAACTGGCGAGCTTGCATGAACGCATGATCGAGCTGTCCACGATCGCGCTGGACCAGCTCAAGCACCGGCTGGAAAATCCCGACTTCGTATAATTTTGAAACATTACCACTGGCGTCGCGCACCGGCGGCGCTGGCTTGCCCGCGATGACGTGGTCATGATCGCCACCATCCCAATGGCCACCTCCTGCTGACGAGACCTTCCATGAAAACCCCTTTGCGCCTGGCCCTGCTGTCAGCCCTGTTCACCACCGCCCTGGCCCAAGCCGCCGACTTGATACCCATCGACGTACACCGCGACGCTAATTGCGGCTGCTGCAAAAAATGGATCAGCCACCTGGAAAATAACGGTTTCAAGGTCAATGACCACGTCGAAACCAACATGAGCGCGGTCAAGCAACGCCTGGGCGTCGCCCCGCGCCTGGGTTCCTGCCATACCGCGGTCATCGACGGCAAATTCGTCGAGGGTCATGTCCCCGCCGAACAGGTGTTGGCGTTGCGCAAGCGCGACGACCTGCTGGGCATCGCCGCACCGGGCATGCCCATGGGGTCGCCGGGGATGGAAGTGGACGGTCAAGCCGAGGCCTATCAGGTCATTGGCCTGACGCGTGACGGCCAGGATGTCGTGGTCGCCGAGTACCCGGCGCACTGATCGGTGTTGGTTGGTTACCTCGGGCTGTTCGTCGCGGCCTTTGGTGCCGCGACCCTGCTGCCGCTGCAATCGGAAGCCGTGCTGGTGGGCTTGCTGCTCAGCGGCCAGTACAGCTTGTGGTGGTTGCTGGGCATCGCCACTTTAGGCAACGTGCTGGGGTCGCTGGTCAATTGGCTGTTGGGCCGCTGGGTGGATCACTTCAAGGCGCGACGCTGGTTCCCGGTGAGTGCCCGGCAACTGGACAAGGCGCGCGGCCATTACGCGCGTTGGGGGCACTGGACGTTGTTGCTCAGTTGGGTGCCGATCATAGGCGACCCCCTGACCTTGGTGGCCGGGGTGATGCGCGAACCCCTGTGGCGCTTCTTGCTTATGGTCTCTATCGCCAAAACAGCGCGCTATGGCCTCGTAGCCTATCTGACGGGGCCTTGGACATAGTCATCTGTCGGCGCTGACCGGAAGGCCAATCTGTACCAACTGGCGCAACGATTCATTCAACTCCGGCGTAGAACCCTCAACAATCCGCGGCTCCACGACGTAATAGAGGTACGGTTTGTACCCGTCGAATCGTTCAAGGTCCTGGCGGTAGATCAAACGCTGCACGGGGGCGCCTTCTGGCCACGAGTCGCCGACCAGCTTCGACTCGCTGAACACCACCACATCATTCAATCCACGGACATAGCGCATGATCAGGGTCAATTTATCCTGCGCTTGACGCCATGGGTAATAGGGAATACTCACCAGCGCGGAGTTGGGAATAGGATGCACCGTATGGCCGGGGTATTCGGCAAAATAAGGCGCCTCAAGCCTGACAATCGAGCCGAATACCTTCGCAACGGTGATTCTCGAATACAGATCGACGGCAGGATTCTGCTTCCTCAGCACATACTTGATTTCCACCCGGCCGCCTGCAGCGGCACGCACCACACCATATGGGACATTGTGCGTGACCGTCCTGCCAGCCGTGATGACCCGTTCAAAATCACGATGCACAATCACACCCCCGTTGGGCGGGTAGGACCGGAAGTCTATGTCGTACAGACTTCCCGCCGGGGCGATGGCTGCAGAGTTGTGCATCTCGATGAGCAGGTCCTCGCCATTGAGTCGCTCTATATCGATAGTGTCAACGGGGCCATCGGTGATAATGGCCGGGCCCTCTAGCCGCGTACTATCCAGGTTCACCTGCACCTTGGTATCTGCGGACCTGTCCGTCGACGTGTTGCCTACCTGGTCCACCAGTAAAAACCCTACCAACAGGTCGGTGCCGTCGCCCCCTTCCATCAGTTGGTCACGACTGATGTTGAACACGGTTTCGCGGCCAACCCCCGCCACTTGTTGGATGATAAGGACGCTTGCCCAAGAGAAATGGATCATGTCCCGGGCATGCATGTTCGGATAGGGGGCAACTGTCACCGTTACCCCGCGTATGGCATCCGGAGGGTCAATAATCGTGGTCGACAGGGTGAACTTGAGCTCTGAATGCCCTACGCCAGGGAACGGTGGATTATTGTTTCTTCCACCCGGCAGGTCAGTCTTCACCAACACGCTCAAGGTGTAGGAAGCGGCCTCGCCTCCCTCTTTGAAATGCACCACGTACCCCAGCCGCACCTCACCATCAGGAAGGTTCTTGTGTTCAATGCTGAAGAAATAATGGTTGGCCGCCTCATCGCCCTCCTTGAGCATCAGGGTTGCCAATTGCAGCATATCGGGCATGCGCACGATATTGATCACATCGCCCGGGCTTGCCAGCCAGTTCCTGTCCACCACCACCGTCAAGCCATACGTCAGCAACCAGAGGCCAACGCCCCCGTCATAGCCAATGACGTTTTGCTTCATACCCGGAATATTGAGGCGATCGAGTTGCCTGGGTTGGCGGGGTGATTGGGGGGCCAGGGCAATGTCCATGGATTCTCTCCGACTGATCAAGCGAACACTCAAGCGACGCTATTGAGCGGTTGGTGTTATCAAACAATGATGGGCGGGGCATGGCTACTGTCAGAGTTGACAGGTAGCGACCAGTGGTCTCAACACCGGCCGCTTCTCGTTCCATTCGTCGCCACCTGTCAGAGTTGACAGTAGTCAGCGGTCCTCGCGCAGAGGTTCAATTTCGCCATACGCCTGCGAGGAAATCCTCATGATCAAGCACCCTGCACCGGTCAATCCGTTTGTACCCGATCTGCCACCGGTCGAGATTGGGCTCTTGCAACCCCCTATCGTAGGCGACCACGAGCGGGCCGATGGTGGCATCGGCATTCGGCATACCGAGATTCCCCTGGTGGTGCATATTGCCCGTCCGCCTTCAACGCCCAAAGGCACCAGCTTTGAGTTTTACTGGGCAGGCGTCGCGGTGGCGTTCAACCAGATTCGCGACGGCGACGAAAACCTGACCCGTATCCCCTTTACGATCTCCCAAAATTTCATTCGCGAGTCGTGGGCCGACCCGGTACAGGTCAGGGTCATCCGTCTCAGTGGGAACCCTTCGGAAACCATGCCGTTGCGGTTGCGCGTCAATCTGCGTCGTCCAGGAGGCATCGCGCCGGAACCCACCCAGCCCGGCAATCGAAAACTGGTCCTGGTGCTGCCGCCCGATGTAGAAATTGACGGTATCAATGATGACCGTGCCAAGCTCGGTGTTCAGATAACGTTCCGACACTGGGAGAATATGGCGCCCTATGATCTACTTCGGCTGGCCTGGGGCAACGTGATCATAGAGTACCGAGTGCAACCCGCTGACGTCGGGTCTGACATCAAGCTCACCGTGGAGTACCCGACGATTATCGATGTCGGCGACAGCGAGCAATTGCCAGTCGCTTTCCAAGTGATAGGCCCCACCGGCAATGGTCCCGACCCAAGGGCTCTGTGGTCGGTCATAACCTGGATATCGGTGTACCTGCGCAATGATCGTTTGGACCCTCCCTGGTTGGATTTTCCCGATACGGCCCCCACCATCGACTTGGCTCAGTTGGGCAATCAACACGTAAGAATCGGGCTCTATGTCTCAGCCGCCAATGCCCGGATCTACGAGCGCGTCTTTCTGATTTGGGCCGGGACCAATGAAAATGGCTCTGTACCCCATATTGACGATCAGGTGTTACCTGGGGGCAGGACTTACTATTTCGACGTACCGAATGCCTTGGTCAAGGCCATTGCCAGTGGCAGCGCAACCGTTCACTACTTGCTGGAGGGTAACGGGCAGCCGACCAAGCGCTCGCACAATCTGTTCCTGTCGGTTATCGGTGAAGCGCTGAAATGGCCCGCCCCCTGGGTGGTAGAGGCGGTAGGCGACATTATCCCCCCAGGCCCTGCCAACGCCACCGTCAGCTTTCGTGAACAGGACACCTGGCGACCCGACGACCTCATCCAGATCACGCTGTTGGTCAGCAACCCCAACATCACGACTGAGTACAAGCAGAGCAAACGGTTTGACAGCATCCCGAATGACAAGGGCGTGCTCTCGTTCACCGTACCGGGTGAAGATATCAAGCGGTTTGACGGGTTGCGCGTGCAGGTGTTCTACACCCTTCTGCGCACCGGGCAGGACTCACTGAGCGAAACCTATCAAGTGGGCGAGCCCAAACGCGATATGCCCCCACCCAAGATCGAAAAGGCATCGGGCGCTCAACTGGACCCGGACGATGTAAAGAATGGCGCCAAAGTCATTGCCCCCTTCGCCAGCACGCGCGCAGGCGACCAGATGATCTTGTGGTGGACAGGCCCGCTGGCCAGCACCCAAGTCGACTACGATGTCCACCGGGATGGCGAACTCGCTGAGTTCGTGGTGCCGTACGTCTTTGTCGAACGCAACCTTGATCAGGACGTAATTGTTTCCTACACCCTCAAGCGTGGGCTGGAACCGACGCGTTACTCCGAAATCACGTCCGTGCTGATTGCCCGAGGCCTGATGGACCTGCCACCACCGGACTTGGTCCGAGCCACGATCACCGGGCCAGGCAGGGCCACGCTGGCGCCGCTGGATGCGCTGAATGGCAGCGACCTGGTGGTGCGCTACGTGGGGATGCTCGACACCGACTCCATCAAAGTGTCCATGCTCGGTAGGCAAGGGCAAGGCTCGCCGGACATCCCGGCCAAATTCGGCAACGAATTAGCGGGAGAGGTCGTGTTCGACATCCCCCGGCAGGCCATTGCGGCCAACATAGGCAATAGCGATCAGTTCATGACGTTCAAGTACGTGGTCACCCGCAGGGGTGAACCGTCGCCGGACTCTGAGATATTGACCGTGAAGGTGCTGCCTATTCCGTTGGATGAATTGCAGAAAACCATCATCCGTATCAACGAAGCAGATCAACAAACCCAAATACTCGACCTGGCAAAAGTGATTGACGGGGCGACCGCCCATATTGGCACCTGGCACTTTATTACCGAGTTCTGGCCGGTTTGGCTGACGTTGACAGGCAAAAAGAACGGCGTGAATTACCCGATCACCCTCCTAAACGGCAGCGGGGGTGATCGTGTCAATGGCGACTGGATAAACCAGGGTCGCTACGAACATCCGATCCTGGCCACTTACCTCAATGAATTGGACCACGCTTCGACGCTGACGATGGAGTTCTCGGCCGCGTTCAGCACCAGCCCAGAACGGGCGGATGCGATCGTGTTTCCACCGGTGATCTACTCCGTTTTAAAAGCGCCGCCGTTGACTATTGGCAACTCGACCATGATTTTGAACGGGCGAGCCATCGTCGCTCCCGGCTGGCCACGAAACGGCCAGGAATACCCGGGCAATGCCCAGATACGCGAGGCAGAAGGGGGCTCGCCTCCTTACTCATACCGTTCAAGAAACCCAGGTATCGCGACGGTCAACTTAAACGACGGCAAGGTCAGGGGCATGGCTAACGGAAGCACCTATATCGATGTAGAAGACAGGGCAGGCAATACCGCGTCATACCGTGTAGAGGTCAGCAACGTATGGCAACTGCGTGAAAATCGTGCAGGAATGAATTGGAGCCAGGCCGTCGCCTGGCGCAAATCACTACCTGGCGCTGTAGGTATCTATTATGCCGATGGCATATCGTTTATGCGGACCGTATACGGTTCGCCATTACCCGTTCCGTATGACTCATATTACTGGCTGGGGGTTGAAGAGGGCTGCGACTTCCTCACGGGCGTGTTTTGGGATTCCATGAGGCCGGATATCGTGCGGTGTATCAACAGAAATACATACACATGGGCCTGGTGTCTGCAGCCATGACGTGCGGCCAAACGGGACGAGCGTGATATGCCGGCCTGAGCGACCGCCCCTGCCATATGCTGGTGGCATGGAACTCGGCGTCGATTTGCGACATGATCCTCACCCGGCCAGTGTATTACGCATTCAAGAACCTGCGGATGGCAACCCTGCTGCTGATCGGCACGTCCGCCACCACCGCCATCGGCAAAGACCTCGGGCCGCCGGTATTCCCCATGCAACCCTGGTGGAATTCCCGGGGTTAGGCCATGCACCGAAAACGCAAGAACCGGCCCAGTTTCACACCGCACTGTTGCAGGGCCTGAGCGCCCTTTAATCCAACCTTTTTCGAGGCACTCGTGAATGTCGGTACAGATTGCAGTCATTGATGATTGGCAGAATGTGGCCCAAGGCGTGGTGGACTGGTCGGTCCTGGACACCGTCGGCCAGGTGCACTTCCTGCACGATTATCCGGCGCAAACCACCACGATGATCGAGCGCCTGAAAGGCTTCGAGGTGATTTGCGTAATGCGCGAACGCTCGACCTTCGATCAACCCCTGCTGCAAGGCCTGCCGAACCTCAAGCTGCTGGTGACCGGCGGCATGCGCAATGCCGCCATCGACATTGCGGCCGCGAAGGCCCTGGGCATCCAGGTATGTGGCACCGACAGCTACAAGCACGCCGCGCCGGAACTGACCTGGGCGCTGATCATGGCCTCCACCCGCAACCTGCTCGCCGAAGCCAATGCCCTGCGCGCCGGCCACTGGCAAGTGGGCCTGGGCGGCGACCTGTACGGCAAGACCCTGGGTATCCTCGGCCTAGGCAGCATCGGCCAGAAAGTCGCACAGTTCGCCCAGGTGTTCGGCATGCGGGTGATCGCCTGGAGTGAAAACCTTACGCCGCAGCGCGCCGCCGAAGCCGGGGTGACCTGGGTCAGCAAGCGCGAACTGTTCGAACAGGCCGACATCCTGACCATTCACTTGGTGCTCAGCGAACGCAGTCGCGGGTTGGTGGATGCGCAGGCGCTGGGCTGGATGAAACCAAGCGCACGGCTGGTGAACACCGCGCGCGGGCCTATCGTGGATGAGCAGGCGCTGGTGCAGGCCTTGACCGCTGGTCGCCTGGCAGGCGCTGCGCTGGATGTGTATGCCGAAGAGCCGTTGCCGGTCGATCACCCGTTCCGCCACTTGCCCAACGTACTGGCCACGCCCCACGTGGGGTATGTGAGTGAGCAGAACTACCGGCAGTTTTATCAGCAGATGATCGAAAGCATCCAGGCTTGGGCTGATGGAGCGCCCATTCGCCTACTCGGCTGACGCACCAATAAGGGGCGGCCTGCACTCATGATGGGAATACCCTCTCTGTGAAGAGCAGGCTTGCCCCGCGGTGGGGCGCGAAACGGCCCTGAAAACTGGCAACGGGGTGCAAGCCGCCAAAACCGTTTGGGAGCGCTTCGCACGCCAGCGCAGGGCGAGCCTGCTCGCCACAACCCTCGTTACAAGTTTTTGTCCTACAAAATTCCCACATAAACCCTACAGGCTCTGGGATCTGTCCTAGACTCATGACTGATGGGTCCGTTCCAAAACAAAAACCCCGCAAAAAATCGAAACTTTACAACTCTGCCGTAGGTCCAGTTTTAAGGTGGCGCGAGCGCACGCAGTTCACAGCCGATGCCCGTCCATCCAATCTATTTCAGCTGACCGTGCATCTGGCATAAGCCTTGCCAGTTTGTATAACGCTTGTGCGCCTGGCCGCAGGATGCGGTCTTCGGAGCTAGTGGCAGCGGGCCGTTAGCCGACCAACACGTGGGAGAGAATTATGATCAGTGCCGCTGTAGAGACTCAGGGAGAGCGTTTTAGTAAGCCGGCAGGGGGGCCCACCTCGTTGGCCGACCTGCCCAACACTGTGCGGCCGATCGTGAGTCAGAACCCGAACCGAAAGAAAGTCTTGTTCGTCACCTCTGAATTCGCCGACCTGGTCAAAACCGGAGGCCTGGGCGACGTTTCCGCCGCCCTGCCCCGCGCCATGGCGCACCTGCACGATGTACGAGTGCTGATCCCGGGCTACCCGCAGGTGATGGAAAGCGACAACCCGATCCATATCATCGGCGAACTCGGCGGCCACGCCGCGTTGCCGCCGTGCAAGATCGGGCGCATGGACCTCAAGGATGGCCTCGTCATCTACGTGCTGATCTGCCCCGAGCTCTACGAGCGCGAAGGCACGCCCTACGGCGCCAACAACGGCCGTGACTGGCCCGACAACCATATCCGCTTTGCCCGCCTGGGCCTGGCCGCCGCCGACATGGCCGCCAACCTCGCCCAGATCCACTGGTGCCCGGACCTGGTGCACGCCCACGACTGGCCAGCTGGCCTGGCCCCGGCCTATATGCACTGGCGTGGGTCACGCACGCCAACGCTGTTCACCATTCACAACCTGGCCTATCAAGGCGTGGTCAGCCTGGCCTCGACCCCGGAACTGGGCATTCCCCCCCATGCCCTGCAACAGGAAGGCATGGAGTTCTACGGCAAGATGTCGTTCCTCAAGGCCGGCATGGCGTACTCCAGCCATATCACCACGGTGAGCGCCACCTACGCCCAGGAAATCACCACCCCGGAATTTGGCTGCGGCCTCGACGGCTTCCTCGCCGCCAAGACCCAGCAAGGCTTGCTCAGTGGTATTCCCAACGGCATCGATGAAAGCTGGGAAACCTCCACCGACACGCACCTGACCCACAACTTCAATATCGGTGACTGGGAAGGCAAGGCAATCAACGCTGCCCACGTGCGTGAGCTGTTCGGCCTGCATGACTCCACCGGCCCACTCTTTGCCGTGGTCTCGCGCCTGGTCTACCAGAAAGGCCTGGACCTCACCGAAGCAGTGGCCAGCTTTATCGTCGAGCACGGCGGCCAGATCGCGATTATCGGGCGCGGGGAGCCGGAGGAAGAACAAGCCATGCGTGAGCTGGCGCTGCGCTTCCCTGGCCAAGTCGGTGTGCGCATTGGCTTCAACGAGACCGATGCACGCCGCATGTTCGCCGGCAGCGATTTCCTGCTGATGCCTTCACGCTATGAGCCTTGCGGCCTCAGCCAGATGTACGCCCAACGCTTCGGCTCGCTGCCGGTGGCACGCAATACCGGCGGCCTGGCGGACACCATCGAGAATGGCGTCACCGGGTTCCTGTTCAATGAGTCCACGGTGCAAAGCTATGAGGAAGCGCTGAGCCGTGCGTTCAGGGTGTTCGCCAACAAAGGCCTGCTCAATGCCATGCGCAGCCGCGCCATGACCCAACCCTTCAACTGGTGCCAGGCGGTAGAACCCTACGCCGAACTCTACGAACAACTGGTGGCCAAGGCTCTGGGGAAAACCACTAAATAATCAAGGGAGGTCTTCATAGATGCCGTTACGGACTTTGGAAACCTGGCCCCACGGCGCAATCATGTTGGACGCGCAACACACGCGTTTTGCCTTGTGGGCGCCAGACGCGTTTTATGTCAGCGTTGAATTGGAAGACGGCCGGTCCCTCGCCATGTTGCCTCAGGCAGAGGGCTGGTTCGAGATAGAGATCCAGTGCCCGGCGGGCACGCGCTACCGCTACAACATCGATGGCGAAATGGATGTTCCCGACCCCGCGTCCAGGGCGCAAGCCTCGGACGTGCACGGTTGGAGCCTGGTGGTCGACCCGCTCGCCTACCCATGGCGACACAGCCAGTGGCAAGGCCGCCCCTGGCATGAAGCGGTGATCTACGAACTGCACGTCGGCGCGATGGGTGGGTACGCCGGTGTCGAGAAACACCTGCCACGCCTGGCCGAGCTGGGCGTCACCGCAATCGAATTGATGCCTCTGGCGCAATTTCCCGGCGAGCGCAATTGGGGCTATGACGGGGTGCTGCCGTATGCACCGCACGCCGCCTACGGCTCCCCCGAACAGCTCAAGCACCTGATCGACAGCGCCCATGAACATGGCCTGGCGGTGATCCTCGACGTGGTTTACAACCACTTCGGCCCTGACGGCAATTACCTGGGCCAGTACGCCAAGGGCTTCTTCCAGCAGGATGTGCACACACCTTGGGGCGCGGGTATCGACTTCAATCGCCGCGAAGTGCGGGATTTTTTCCTCGATAACGCGCTGATGTGGCTGCTCGAATACCGCTTCGACGGCCTGCGCCTGGACGCGGTACACGCCATCGACAACCCCGGTTTCCTGCAGGAGCTGGCCCACCGCGTGCGCCAACAGGTGGACACCGGCCGGCATGTGTGGCTGGTGCTGGAAAACGAACTCAACCAGGCCCACCTGTTGAAGCACGATTTCGACGCGCAATGGAACGATGACTTTCATAATGTGTTGCATGTGTTGCTGACCGGCGAAACCGACGCCTATTACAGCGACTTTGCCCAGGAGCCCACCGCCAAACTGGCGCGTTGTCTCAGCGAAGGCTTTATCTACCAAGGCCACACCACCCGCCACGGCCATGAGCGCGGCGAACCCAGTGGCGACTTGCCACCCACGGCCTTCGTGGCGTTCTTGCAGAACCATGACCAGATCGGCAATCGCGCCTTGGGCGAACGCTTGCATCAACTGTGCTCGCCGCAGGCGTTGCAGGCCGCCACGACCTTGTTGCTGATGTCACCGATGATCCCGCTGATGTTCATGGGCGATGAAGTCAACGCGAGCGAGCCGTTCCTGTTTTTCACCGACCACCATGGCGAACTGGCCGAAGCGGTGCGTGAGGGCCGGCGCAATGAATTCGCCGATTTCGCCGCGTTCAAGGACCCCGAACGGCGCGAACACATCCCAGATCCCAACGCGCTGCCCACCTTTGTGCAATCGGCGCCGAACCTGGTGGAAAACGAACACGCCCACTTCTACCGCCAGCTGCTGAGCCTGCGCCACCGGCATATCGTGCCGCACCTGCCGGGCAGCGTGGCCTTGGGCGCGCACGTGCTGGCAGACGGCGCCGTCAGCGCGCGCTGGCGCCTGGGCAATGGCAGCCTGTTACAGATCGATCTGAACCTGAGCCGTGCGCCCCTCGATTGCCCCGCGCCGCCGCAGCTTCTGTTCCAAACGCCCGCCCATGAAGGCCCGCACCTGGCGCCCTTCAGCGCGCGCGTCACCTTATCCCCTGTTGGAGAGCACCTTTGAGTGAAGCGAACCTGGAAATACTCGCCAGCCGAGCGGGGTTGGCCGTCGATTGGATCGACGCCAACGGCCGCCCGCAACGCGTGACAGCCGACGCCTTGCGCGCGGTATTAAAAGGCCTGGGCCACCCGGCCGACAACGATGCCCAGGTCGATGCCAGCCTGCTTGAATTGGAGCAGGTGCAACAAGACAAACACTTGCCACCCCTGATGACCGTCGACAGCGGCGATGGCTTGGACCTCGGGCATTTCTTTGCGCCCGACACCCCCTGCCGCGTCCACCTGGAAGACGGCGAAACCCTGCAACTGCGCCTGGACAGCCACGCCGTGTTGCCCGGAGTGATCGCCCTCGGCTATCACCAGGTGCATATCGACGACCAGACCTTCACCCTCGCGGTGGCCCCCACTCACTGCTACAGCGTCGCCGAAGCAGTCGACACCGCCACCGCCCGCGCCTGGGGCCTGAGTGCCCAATTGTATTCTTTGCGCCGCCTCGGCGACGGTGGCTTTGGCGACACCCTGGCCCTGGAACACCTGGCCCGTTCGGCCGCCGAACGCGGCGCCGATGCCTTGGCCATCAGCCCGATGCATGCGATGTTCAGTGCCGACCCCGAGCGCTATAGCCCGTACTCGCCCTCGAGCCGGTTATTTCTCAACAGCCTGTATGCATCGCCTGGCTGCGTCCTCGGCGAACGTGAAGTCCGTAACGCCATTGAGGCCTGCGGCCTGGCGGAGGAACTGCACGCCCTGGAACAACACACCCTGATCGATTGGCCGGCCGCCGCCAAGGCCAAGCAGCGCCTGTTGCGTGCCTTGTATGAAGACTTCCGCCACGGCCACCACCCGCAACACGCCGACTTCCTGAGCTTCCGACAGGCTGGCGGTGAAGCCCTGGAAAACCATTGCCGCTTCGAAGCGGTGCAGGCCGTACGCGCGGCCGCGGGCGAATCACTCGACTGGCGCCACTGGCCGCAGGAATGGCGTTCGCCACAGAGCCCGGCACTGGTGCATTTCGCTGAAGAGCACGCGGCCGATATCGGCTTTTATGCGTTCAGCCAATGGCTGATCGCCCGTTGCCTGGAGCGCGCGCAACAGGCGGCACGTGGCAGCGGCATGGGTGTCGGGTTGATCGCCGACCTGGCCGTAGGCGCCGACGGCGGTGGCAGCCAGGCCTGGAGTCGCCAGGATGAGTTGCTCGCCGACCTTACCGTGGGTGCGCCGCCCGACATTCTCAACCGCGCCGGGCAAGGCTGGGGGATTTCCGCATTTTCCCCCGAAGGCCTCAAGCGCAACGGCTTCCGGGCCTTTATCGAAATGCTGCGGGCCAACTTTGCGCATGCCGGCGGCTTGCGCATCGACCATGTGATGGGCCTGCAACGCCTGTGGGTGATTCCCATGGACGCCTCGCCTCGTGAAGGCGCCTACCTGTATTACCCGGTGGACGACCTGCTGCGCTTGCTCGCCCTGGAATCCCACCGCCACCAGGCCATCGTGCTCGGTGAGGACCTCGGCACCGTGCCCGACGGCCTGCGTGAAAAACTCATTGGCCGTTCGATCCTGGGCATGCGCGTGCTGTTGTTCGAACAAGGCCACGATGGCCAGTTCAAGCCGATCCTCGACTGGCCGGACAACGCGCTGGCCACCACCAGCACCCACGACTTGCCGACCCTCAATGGCTGGTGGCACAGCCGCGATATCGACTGGAACGTCCAACTGGGCCTGATCGACGCCCCCACTGTGGAGCAATGGCGCGAGCACCGCCTGCGTGAGCGCCAGGCGTTGCGCCAGGCCCTGAGCCAGGACCCGCAGAATTTCATCGATGAAATCCGCAATGAGACCGACCACATGATCGACGCCAGTGTGCGCTACCTGGGGCATACCCGCGCGCCGCTGGTGTTGCTGCCGCTGGAAGATGCGCTGGGCCTTGAAGAACAAGCCAACCTGCCCGGCACCACCGATACCCACCCGAATTGGCGCCGTCGCTTGCCCGGCGAAGCCTCCAGCCTGCTCGACAATGCCGGCGCCGCCCGCCGCCTCGAACTGCTGGCCGTCGCGCGCAACCAAGCCTATGAGCGTGACCGATGAACGTACTGCCCCTGCGCGCAACCCAGCGCCTGCAATTCCATAAAGGTTTCACCCTGGACGACGCGGTGCCACTGGTGCCGTATTTTGCCCAATTGGGTATCAGCCACCTGTACGCCTCGCCGCTGCTCGCCGCCCGCGCCGGCTCGATGCACGGCTATGACGTGGTCGACCCCACCCGCGTCAACCCGGAACTGGGCGGCGAAGCGGCATTGCGCCGGCTGGTCGCCGCACTGCGTGAACATAAGATGGGGCTGATCCTCGACATCGTCTCCAACCACATGGCCGTCGGTGGCGCCGACAACCCGTGGTGGCTCGACCTGCTCGAATGGGGCCGCCTGAGCCCCTACAGCGAGTTCTTCGACATCCAGTGGCACTCCCCCGACCCGCTGCTCAAGGGCCAATTGCTCATGCCGTTTCTGGGCAGCGACTACGGCGAAGCCCTGCAAACCGGCACCCTGACCCTGCATTTTGACGCCGCCCATGGCACGTTCTACGTCGAACACTACGAGCATCGCTTTCCGGTCTGCCCACGGGATTACGCGGCGATCCTCGGCGCTGATGAACAGCTCAAACCCCTCGCCGACCGCTTCAGCGCCCTCGCCTATCAGGACGACGCCTACGCCGAAGCCGCCTGGCTCAAGCAGGCACTGGTCGAGCGTGCTACCCACGGCGCCGTACGCGAGGCCATCGAACACCGCCTGGGCGAATTCGATGGGCGCCAACCCGACGGTTTCCAGCGCCTGCATCACCTGCTCGAACAACAAGCCTACCGCCTGGCCAGCTGGCGCACCGCGGCCGACGATATCAACTGGCGGCGTTTCTTCGACGTCAACGAACTGGGCGGCCTGCGCGTGGAACGCGGCGCGGTGTTCGAAGCCACCCACGGCAAGATCTTCGAGCTGATCAGCGAGGGCCTGGTGGACGGCGTGCGCATCGACCATATCGACGGCCTGGCCGACCCGCGCGGGTATTGCCGCAAATTGCGCCGGCGTGTCGATTCACTGTCGCCACAGCGCCATCTGCCGATCTTCGTGGAAAAAATCCTCGGCGAAGGCGAAACCCTGCGCGAAGACTGGCAGGTGGACGGCACCACCGGCTACGAATTCATGAACCAACTGTCGCTGCTGCAACACGACCCGCAGGGCTTCGAACCGCTGGCCGAGCTGTGGACCCGACACAGCGAACGGCCCTCAGCCTTTATCGAAGAGGCTCGGCTGGCGCGTCAGCAGATTCTCAATGGCTCCCTGGGCGGCGACTTTGAAAGCGTGGCCCAGGCCCTGTTGCAAGTGGCCCGTGACGATGTGATGACCCGCGACCTGACCCTGGGCGCCATTCGCCGCGCCTTGCAGGAGCTGATCGTGCACTTCCCGGTGTACCGCACCTATATCAGCGCCCGAGGCCGCAGCGAGCGCGACGACGTCTTTTTCCAGCAGGCCCTGGCCGGTGCGCGCAGCACCTTGAGCGAGGGCGACTGGCCGGTGCTCGATCACCTGGAAAAATGGCTGGGCGGGCAACCCTGGCGCGACCGCCCCGTCGGTCGCGAGCGCAAGATACTCAAGCACGCCTGCGTGCGCTTCCAGCAACTGACCTCGCCGGCGGCCGCCAAGGCCGTGGAAGACACCGCGTTCTATCGCTCGGCGGTATTGTTGTCGCGCAACGATGTGGGCTTCAGTACCGAGCAGTTCAGCGCCCCCGTGACAGACTTCCACCGCGTCAACCAACAGCGGCTGCAGACGTTCCCCGACAACCTGCTGGCCACTGCCACCCACGACCACAAGCGCGGTGAAGACAGCCGCGCACGCCTCGCGGTACTGAGCGAATGCGCACCGTGGTATGCCGGACAGGTGGAGCACTGGCGCACCCTCGCGGCGCCGTTGCGCAATGACACCAGTAGCCCGTCGGCCGGTGATGAGCTGATCCTCTATCAAGTGTTGCTCGGCAGTTGGCCTTTGGACCTGCATCTGGACGACCGTGAAGCGCTCCAGGCCTATCAACAGCGCCTGTGGCAGTGGCAACAGAAAGCCTTGCGCGAAGCCAAGCTGCAAAGCAGTTGGAGCGCCCCCAACGACACCTACGAACAAGGGGTAGAAGCGTTCCTTTCGCGCCTGCTGCTCAGCGACGACGGCCTGCCCCTGCGCACCGCCATCGCCAGTGCCGCCCAGGCCATCGCACCTGCCGGCGCGGTCAATGGGCTGGCGCAATCCTTGCTTCGCCTTACCGTGCCTGGGGTACCGGACCTGTACCAGGGCGATGAGTTCTGGGACTTCAGCCTGGTGGACCCGGACAACCGTCGCCCGGTGGATTTCAACGCGCGGCAACGTGCGCTGAATGCACCACTCGACCTCGGCGAGTTGCTGTTCAACTGGCGTGACGGGCGGGTCAAACAGGCGGTGATCGCCCAGGCGCTGGCCTTGCGCAAGGCCCACCCCGAGGTGTTTCAACAGGGCCGCTACACGCCCCTGGATGTGGTGGGCCAACACGCCGAACACGTGGTTGCATTTTGCCGCGAGCACCAGGGCAAACGCGTGCTGGTGGTGGTGCCACGCTGGCCCCATCGCCTGCTTGAAAAGGGTGTGCACCCCCAGATCAATGCGCGGGTTTGGGGCGATACACGGGTGAAATTACCGTTCGCCGCGCCAACCGAAAACTGGAAGGGACTTTTTCATACAGTCGCAGTCACACCAGACAAGGAGCTGTTGATCAGCACTGCGCTGGGGGATTTCCCGGTCAATGTCTTTATCAATCCTGATGATCAAGAAAGCTGAAAATTTTCTGTGAGGAGCATTGTGATGAGTACTGAAGACAAACGCATTCGCGAATTGGCGCATCAAATCTGGGAGTCCGAGGGCAAGCCCCACGGTCAAGATGCACGCCACTGGGAGATGGCGCGCAAGCTGGCAGAGGCCGAAGCGCTGACGCCGAGCAAACCCAAGCCGGCCGCCAAGCCCAAGACCGCGCCCAAGCCAGCGGCGAAAGCCAAGCCTGCGGCAGCGGCCCCAAGCAAACCGGCTCCCCCGGCGGCAAAAAAGCCGGCGGCGCCAAAAAAGCCCAAGCCTTAAGCCTCGTGACCTCATGAGCCACCTGCCGATACGGTCGGCAGGTGGTCATTTCACTTTCCCGATTGTCAGCTGAACCATGTCAGCACGGCCGCGTTCGGCCCGAAAAAAGACCCTTGCAGGAGCAACACAATGAGCAAAGCCGATAACCACCAAGCGGCCCCGGCCCACGAGCCATCGCGGATCCGCGAAGGTTTGCCCTTCCCCCTGGGCGCGACCTGGGACGGCCTGGGTGTCAACTTTGCCCTGTTCTCGGCCAACGCCACCAAAGTCGAGCTGTGCCTGTTCGACGATACCGGCGAAGTCGAAATCGAACGCATCGAACTGCCTGAATACACCGACGAAATCTTCCACGGCTATCTGCCCGACGCCCACCCCGGGCTGATTTACGGCTACCGCGTGTACGGTGCGTATGACCCGGCCAACGGCCATCGTTTCAACCACCACAAATTGCTGATCGACCCCTATGCCAAACAGCTGGTGGGCGAACTCAAATGGTCCGAGGCGCTGTTCGGCTACACCATCGGCCACCCGGACGACGACCTCAGTTTCGACGAACGCGACAGCGCCCCCTTCGTGCCCAAATGCAAAGTCATCGACCCGGCGCACACCTGGGGCAACGACCAGCCCGTGCGTGTGCCCTGGGACCGTACGATCATTTATGAAACCCACCTGCGTGGCATCAGCATGCGCCACCCATCGGTGGGCGAGTCGGTGCGCGGTACCTGCGCCGGCCTGATGGAAGATGACGTGCTCAAGCATATCCGTCAGTTGGGCATTTCCTCGGTCGAGCTGCTGCCCGTGCACGCCTTTGTCAACGACCAGCACTTGCTGGAAAAAGGCATGACCAACTACTGGGGCTACAACAGCATCGCGTTCTTCGCCCCCGACCCACGCTACTTGGCCAGCGGCAAGATCGCCGAGTTCAAGGAGATGGTCGCGCACCTGCACGAAGCCAAGCTGGAAGTGATCCTCGACGTGGTCTACAACCACACCGCCGAAGGCAATGAGCGCGGCCCGACCCTGTCCATGCGCGGCATCGACAACGCCTCTTACTATCGCCTGATGCCCGACGACAAGCGCTTCTATATCAACGACTCCGGCACGGGCAACACCCTCGACCTGAGCCACCCGTGCGTCCTGCAGATGGTGACCGACTCGCTGCGTTATTGGGCCAACGAAATGCACGTCGACGGTTTCCGCTTCGACCTGGCGACCATCCTCGGCCGCTACCGTGACGGCTTCGACGAGCGCCACAGTTTCCTCGTCGCCTGTCGCCAGGACCCGGTCCTGCGCCAGTTGAAACTTATCGCCGAACCCTGGGACTGCGGCCCCGGCGGCTACCAGGTGGGTAACTTCCCGCCAGGCTGGGTGGAATGGAACGACCGTTTCCGCGACACCGTGCGTGCCTTCTGGAAAGGTGACGACGGCCAGCTTGCAGATTTTGCCGGGCGCATGACCGCCTCCGGCGAGATGTTCAACCATCGCGGCCGTCGCCCGTACAGCTCGGTGAACTTCATCACCGCCCATGACGGTTTCACCTTGCACGACCTGGTCTCCTACAACGACAAGCACAACGAAGACAACGACGAAAACAACCAGGACGGCACCAGCAACAACCTGTCCTGGAACCACGGCGTCGAAGGCCCCACCGACGACCCTGAAATCAACGCACTGCGCCTGCGCCAGATGCGCAACTTCTTCGCCACGCTGCTGCTGGCCCAAGGCACGCCGATGCTGGTGGCCGGGGACGAGTTCGCCCGCACCCAGCACGGCAATAACAACGCCTATTGCCAGGACAGCGAAATCGGCTGGGTCAACTGGGACCTGGACGACGACGGCAAGGCGCTGCTCAAGTTCGTCAAACGCCTGATCAAGCTGCGAATGGCTTATCCGATCCTGCGTCGGGGTCGCTTCCTGGTGGGCGACTACAACGAAGATATCGGCGTGAAGGACGTCACCTGGCTGTCACCGGATGGCAACGAGATGACGACCGAGCAATGGGAAGACAGCCATGGTCGCTGCCTGGGCATGTTGATGGATGGTCGCGCCCAGGAAACCGGGATTCGCCGCGCGGGCGCCGATGCCACCTTGTTGCTGGTGGTCAATGCCCATCATGACATGGTCAATTTCCGCCTGCCGCCGGTGCCGCAAGGTGAGTTCTGGACCTGCATGCTGGATACCAACCAGCCAGCGGTACGCGGCCAGGAGCGCTTTGAGTTCGAACATGAATACGCGGTCACCGGCCGTTCGCTGTTGCTGTTTGAATTGCAGCGTGACGACGAGGTGTGACATGGCCTTGCATGGATTCCTTCAAGGCTACCCAGGCTATGCGGACACGCAGGCCCTCGGCGCCGCCCTGAAGGCGCTTCAGGCAGAAGGCCTGGATCAGTTGCCGTTGCCCGGCAGCGGCCAGACCCTGGAGCGCCTCAGCGGCCTGGCGCAGGTAGCCGGGCATGACTTGCGCCTGTGCAAGTTGTTCGAAGGCCATACCGATGCCCTGGCAATTATCGCCGAACTGCGCAGCCCCTTGCCGCCCTTGGGCAGTACATGGGGCATGTGGGCAGCCGAACCGCCGACGGCCAAGGTCCGCGTGCGCCGCGATGGCTCGCGCTTGATCCTTGAGGGGCGTAAAGCCTGGTGCTCCGGCGCGGCGGTGGTCAGCCATGGGCTGCTCACCGCTTGGAATGAACAGGATCGCCAGCAGCTGGTCGCGGTGCAGATGCATCAGCCAGGCATCACCGTGACCGATGAGGGCTGGAACGCCGTGGGGATGGCGGCCACGGGCAGTGTCGAGATCCTTTTCGACAATGCCCTGGGCATCGCCGTCGGCGCACCGGGCGACTACCTGGCGCGCCCGGGTTTTTGGCACGGTGGCATCGGTATTGCCGCGTGCTGGTATGGCGCCGCACAGCGCCTGGCCGAAGTGCTGCGCGCGCAGTGCAGCAAACGCCCAGAGCCCCATGCCCTGGCCCACCTGGGCGCGGTCGACAGCGCGTTGAACAGCGCAGCCTGCGTACTGCGGGCCAGCGCCGCACAGATCGACCGGCAACCGCAGGCCGACGCCCGACAACTGGCCCAGCAAGTGCGCGCCGCCCTCGAGGATACGGTTGAGCAGGTGATGCGCCACGTCGGTCGCGCGACCGGTGCCGGGCCCTATTGCAAGGACCCGCACTTCGCCCAGCTGATGGCGGACTTACCGGTGTTTGTGCGTCAAAGTCATGCCGAACGCGACCTGGCCGCCCTCGGCGAGCAGGTGGCGGGCGGCGCCCCAGGGAGGTGGCAGTTATGAAACCCAATCCCATTGTGGGCCAAGGCACCCCGCTGCATCAGTGGCAGGCCTCGCCCCATATGGCGCAGTTGCCCCTGATCAGCGTTGAGCAACTGGTGCCCGAGGGCCATCGCGCCGTGATCATTGCGCCGCACCCGGACGATGAGGTGCTCGGCTGCGGAGGCCTGCTGCAGGGCCTGGCCGCGCTGGGCCGGCCGATCCAACTGATCTCAGTCACCGATGGCCGTGCCAGTCACCCTGGCTCGCGACGCTGGCCGGCGGAACGGCTGAGCGTGGTGCGCCCGCAGGAATCGGCCCAGGCCCTGCACCGCCTTGGCGTGCCGCTGCACCGCTTGAAATGGCTGCGCGCGGGCTTTGACGACAGCCGGGTCGCCGCACAGGAAGCCGCGCTCGCCGCGTTCATCCAGCGCTATCTCAAGCCCAACGATGTGGTGTTCACCACCTGGCGCGAGGACGGCCATTGCGACCATGAAGCGGTCGGCCGCGCCAGCGCCAAGGCCGCCTTGGCCGTGGGGGCGAGCCTGTTCGAACTGCCCGTGTGGACCTGGCACTGGGCAACCCCCGAAGACAGCCAGGTGCCCTGGCACCGTGCGCGCAAACTGCCCCTGGCGCCCGAGGTGGTGGCGCGCAAGCGCCATGCTATCCATGCGTTTGCCAGCCAACTGGAGGGCGACCCACATATCGGCCTGCCACCGGTGTTGGCGCCCTATGTGGTGGAACGTTTGCTGCAACCCTTTGAAGTGGTGTTTGTATGAGCGTGGCTACGCCGTATTTCGATCAGTTATTTGCCGACAACGATGACCCATGGGCCTTCCGACAGCGCTGGTATGAACGGCGCAAACGCGCGCTGACCCTGGCCGTGTTGACCCGCCCACGTTACGCCTCGATCTTTGAACCCGGCTGCGCCAATGGCGAATTGAGTGCCGAACTGGCGCCGCGTTGCGATCGCCTGGTGTGCTGCGATACCGCCAGCGCCGCCGTGGCACTGGCCAAGACCCGCCTGATGGGCTTTGCCCACGCCCACGTCGAGCAAAGCCGCCTGCCGGAGCAATGGCCCGGCGGCCGCTTCGAGCTGATTGTGCTGAGCGAACTGTGCTATTACCTCGATGCCGACGACCTGGGCCGCCTGATCGAGCGCGCCCTCGCCAGCCTTACCGACGACGGCCAGTTGCTCGCCTGCCACTGGCGCCCGCGAATCGAGGGTTGCCCGCAGACCGCCGAACAGGTACATGCCCTGCTCCATGAACGCCTGGCGATGCGCTCTGTGGTTCAACACCACGAAGAGGATTTCCTGCTCGACCTGTGGAGCCGTGAAGGCCATTCGGTGGCGACCCTGGAGGGGCTGCGTTAAAAAACGGGGTGACTCGATGTGAAAACCTTCGATCCTTGACTATGCTGAGGAAGCCTTGCCGGCACTCCAGGGTTGGAGTGCCGAGCAATCGTCGCGGCGGAGCCTGCGGCGAATAACGAGAGTCGTACCGACAACGGGCACGACCCGCACCAACCGACAAGGATGTGACACCCATGAAGCCCGCTTCCCTGAGCGAAATCCGTCGCGGTCCCGCGCAAATCTGGAACAGCGCGCCCCAGCTGGCGCAGATCCCCGCGATTCAACTCAACTCATTGGTGCCGGCCGGCGCGCGCGTGGTGATTGTCGCGCCCCACCCTGGCGATGAAGTGCTGGGCTGCGGCGGTTTGCTGCAACGCCTGAGCACCCTCGGACACCCCCTGCAATTGATCTCCATCACCGACGGCAGCGCCAGCCATCCGGGTTCCCATGTGTGGCCCGCCAGCCGCTTGAGCGTGGTGCGGCCCCAGGAAAGCGTCGAAGCGTTACGACGCCTGGGCATGCCGCTGCACAGCCTGAAGTGGATTCGGGGCGGGTTCCGCGACACTGGCCTGGCCGCTCACGAACAAGCGATGAGCCAATTTATTGCGCGCTACCTGCAACCCGGTGATGTGCTGTTCACCACCTGGCGCAACGATGGCAATGACGACCACGATGCCGTCGGCCGCGCCAGCGCCAAGGCGTGCAGCCTGGTCGGCGCGTGCCTGTATGAGCTGCCGATCTGGGCGTGGCACTGGCCGGCGCGGGAAAGCGCGATGATCCCCTGGCAGCGCGCACGCAAGGTGCGCCTCGACACCTGGAGCGTCGCGCGTAAATTGCACGCCGTCCATGCCTTCGCCAGCCAGTTGGTCGGTGACCCGGCCATTGGCCTGGCGCCAATCCTGGCCCAGGTGCTGCTGGAGCGTATACGCGATCCTTATGAGATCGTGTTGATCTAGCCTTCCACTCGTCCATACCTGTTATTTCTGACAGTAGCGGCCTACGCAATGTGCGTCTAAGGTGCAAAAAGCCCTGCACTGGTTGAGGTGCAGTCGAGAAAGCCATGCCAACCCTTTGCATTGGCCGGTGTTTTCAGATGCAGGTAAGCCGCAGTCCCTGATCCGTATCGCGTTCGTTGTTGCCATGGTTCGGACCGCACCTGGATACCAGGTGCGTGAACAACATGCCTCTGCTGCGAGGACGAATCATGCGCACACCCACTCCTGCTTGGCTGTACGCGGGCATCCTGTCATTGATGGTTCTGACGACCTGGCCGCTTCTCTCCCAGGCGGCGTGTACGATCAACATCACCTCCGGCGACGACACCTCCACCTGCGACAGCGGCACCGCGCCGGGCTTCACCGACAACGCGGGCAACAACACCCTCGACATCCGTGACAGCGGAAGGATCACCGGCAACGTCACCTTCGGTGCGGGTAACGATCTCGTGGATGTGAATGGGGCGACGGCAGGAATCGACGGCGCACTGAATCAGGGCGACGGGAGCAATATCTTTCGGCTTAACCTGGGAACTGTCGGTTCCGTAACCCAGGGCTCAGGCACGGATGTCATACAGATCAGCGGTGGCAAGGCCGGTGCGATCAGCCAGGGGGGCGGGATCGACAGCTACGCCCAAAGCGGTGGGACCGTTGATTCCGTGTCCCAGGGTGACGGTCATGACCGGTTTACCATGAGTGGCGGCACCATTATCGGGATCTTCGATGACGGCGACGACGCGCTGATGACCGACGGGCTGATCGGGTCGGTCAACATGCGGCTGGACAATAACGTGTTTGATATGCACGGCGGCAGGATCGTCAACAACCTGACGACGGGCTTTGGCCTGGACCGCATTTACGTCCGTGGCGGTTCCATCGGTGGCACGATCAGCCTGGGCGACGGCGATGATTTGATCGAGGTTTCAGGTGGCGAGGTGGGTGCAAATGCCGGTTCGGAGATTCGCATGGGTAACGGCGATGACACCCTGCTCTGGACCCGCGCCGGTATCATCCACAGTCCAATACGGATGTCCGCCGGTGACGACAAAGTGGTACTGACGGCCCTTACGGAAACAACGCTGTCCCCTACCCCGCAGATCGACGGTGGGCCAGGTAACGACACGCTCAATTTCGTTGCAACGCAATCAGCCACTCCGTCGCGTTACGTCCAATGGGAGAACGTTAATCTCACCAACGCCTCGCAGTTGAACCTGGGTGCTGGCGAACTGGTCCTCGGTGACCTGCTGACCCTGACCGGGACCCTGAATATCGATCCTACCAGCACGCTGTCAGCCACCGCTGGGGCCATATCGCCTTCCGCCGCCGGCCAACTGGCGAACCTGAACAACAGCGGCCTGATCGACATGACCACCGGCAGCACCAGTGCCACCGACACCCTGACAGTCCACGGCAACTACAACAGCACCGGCGGCCGGCTCGCGCTGCAAAGTCAGTTGGGCAGTGATGGCTCGGCCGCTGACAAGCTGGTGATCAGCCAGGGAGCGATCCTGGGCTCCACCGCCATCAGCGTCAGCAACCTCGGCGGAGCCGGCGCCGAGACCTTGCAGGACGGTATCCAGGTGGTTCAGGCGCTCAACGGTGCAACCGGTACCACCAGCAGTTTCTCCCTGGCCGCCCCGGTATCGGCGGGAGCCTATGAATACTTCCTGTTCAAGGGCGGCGTCACGGCGGGCACGGCGGAAAACTATTACCTGCGCTCCACGATACCGGTGACCCCGGAACCGCAGCCCGAAGGCCCGGTGACGCCTTTGCCTAATCCGGTGGAAGACACCCCGGACCTGCCGACCAACCCAGGTATCACCCCCATCCCGATCTACCGTCCGGAAGTGCCGATTTATGCAGCGCTCTTCCCCGCTACGCAACAAGTCGTCCAGGCCATGCTGTCGACCTTCCACGAACGCATGGGCGACCAGCGCCCGCAGCAACTCGATGCGTCGACGGCCGGTTGGGGCCGGGTCTATGGCAACAGCGGCCGCCAGAGTTTCGCCGGTGCCGTGAGCCCGACGCTGAACAGCTCGGTGACGGGCTTCCAGGTGGGCAGTGATGTGTATACCCACACCCATGACAACGGCCAGGTGCAGCACGCCGGGTTCTTCGTCGGCCACAGCAGGCTCAAAGGCGATATCAAGGGCTTCAACCTCGGCTGGCAGGACAAGGACGCTGGCAACACCACCTTGCGCGGGGACAGCCTGGGGGTTTACTGGACGTTGATCGGCGCCAACCAGGCCTACCTCGACCTGGTCCTGATGGGCACCCGTTTCGACGGCAACAACGAGTCGGACCGTGGCGTGAAGATGAAGACCCGCGGCCACAACGTCACGGCCTCGGCCGAAGTGGGCTGGCCGTTCCCGCTGACGCGCAACTGGGTGGTGGAACCCGAAGCCCAAGCGATCGTCGGCAAAACCCACCTGGACAGCCAGAATGACGGAATTTCCGACGTGTCCTACAACGCCGACACCAGCCTCACCACGCGCCTGGGTGTACGCCTGCGCGGCGACTACCAGGTCCGTGGAATGCCCTTGCTGCCCTATGCACGGGCCAATATCTGGCATACCTCCGCCGGGCAGAACACCGTCACCTTCAACGGGGTGACCGATATCGACACCGAGCAGAAGTCCACCACCCTGGGCCTCAGTGTCGGCACCACGCTACAAGTGACCAAGGACTTCAGCGTGTACGGCGAATTGGGCTACAACAGCAACCTGGACAGCAACGCCTTTGACGGTCGCCAAGGCGCCGCCGGCATGAGAATGAAATTCTGACCTCGCCTGTGTATCGCAGTGTGTACGGCAGCCACTGCGATACATAGGGTTTAACCCGGCGTCGGTGCTGAAACAGTCCGGATACAGCAGCACGATCAACTGTGAGCCATACGCACACCAAGCCGTAGGAGGCTCACCATGCACACGCCGCAGACTCGTCGCTGCAAGCCCCCGAGGCGTTTGCCCAGGCGGTGGTGGATGCAGACCATCTGTGACGTGAGCGCGAAGACTGCGACACCGCGTTCACGCGGCCGGTGCCCTGGCGATGGGGGCCGAACACTGTCCGGCCCCCATCGCCCCCAGGATCATCTGCGCCGTTTTGATCACTGCCATTTCGACTTTGTATGCTCCTACAGTCGAATGATGGCATTATGCCTCACCCTTTATCGTACGCATGGAGCGACCGTGACCCACGTTTTCACCCCTTCCGACACCCACCTCGCCGCTGGCGTCCCCGCGAATTTTCCGTTCTTCAAGCGCCTCGGGATGTTCGTGCTGGCGGCATTCATTTTCATCTTCGGCACGATTCCCGGATTGTTGCTGGCGCCCCCCGCCACCCAGGCTTACGGGGCATTCATCACCACCCTCGGTCCTGTCGCGCTGCTGCTATGTGCATTGTTCGCCTGGCAACATCGGGCCGATCTGGGCGCTACGTTTCGCGGCAACGACTTGCGCAGACCGCTGCGTGTCGGCGCCATCAGCGTTTTCGCCGTCTATATGCTTTGTGGCCTGTTGGTTGCGGTGCTGGGGCTGCCACGGGAAGCGTTCATGGCTGAGCTGTTTGCCGGCCTGACCACCTGGCAAACGCTGATCAAGCTGGCTTCGTTGATGATCCTGGCGCCTATCACCGAAGAACTGATGATGCGCCACTACGCACTGCGTCTGTTTCCCTATGAACGCAGCCACCTGTGGAAATGGGTTTCGGTTCTTGCCACCTCCGCCCTGTTCACCAGCCTGCATACTCAATACGGCAACTGGCCAACCCTGGCGCTGATATTCGCCGTTGGGTGCATCCTTGCCCTTGCACGCATCGCCAGCGGTGGCCTGCGGGTGCCGATCCTGCTGCATATGTTCGCCGAAGTGATCGCCTGCAGCCTGGATTGGACCTGGGCATCAGCAGGGCTCTACGGCTGATCAGAACAGGCCTGATGCCTGGGTGATACCCCGCTCGTAAATCCAGTTGAGCGCGCCGTCAGACCGCCCGGATAGGCGGCCTGCGACGGGCTCATGGGCAAAAGCCGCGCCCCTGCCATGTGAAAAACTTGTTAACCCTCTCTGCCCCAAGGCTTTTTTTGGCCGCCTTGATCTGTCAAGCTGATGAGAACAATTATCAACAGCTTTACTATTTGCCAGGAATGGTATTCAGGGAGAGTCAGGTTCATGTCTGTTCAACACCCAGGCGGCAAGGTTTTTTCACCCAGTTTTATGGCGATGGCGATGTGCCTGGCAACGTCCCAGGCGACCTTCGCAGCCGACACTGAAAAACCAGCACCGCTGGAACTGGGGGCTACCGAAATCTCCGGCCAACAGCTTGGCGACACCACCGAAGGCACGCAGTCCTACACCACCGGCGAGATGGCCACCGCCACCAAACTGCCCCTGAGCATGCGCGAAACGCCCCAAGCCGTGACGGTCATCACCCGTCAGCGCATGGACGACCAGGCCATGACCAGCGTCAACGACGTGGTCAAGAACACGCCGGGGCTGTTCCTCAGCCAAGCCAGCGGGCCGGGCCGGCAAACCTACAAATCGCGCGGTTTCGACATCGACAACATGATGTTCGACGGCCTGCCCAGCGCCTATTCCGGCTACGCCAACAGTGTGCAACCTAACCTGGCGATGTTCGACCGCGTGGAGGTGATCCGCGGCGCCACTGGCCTGGTTACCGGTGCCGGCAACCCCTCGGCGGCAATCAACTTCGTGCGCAAGCGCCCAACCCTTACCCCTCAGGTGTCGATTACCGGCGCAGCCGGCAGTTGGGATGACTACCGCGGGGAACTCGATGCTTCCAGCGCCTTGAACGACAGCGGCACCCTGCGCGGCCGGGTGGTTGGCTCATACCGCGATGCCAATAGTTTCCGCGACAAGGAAACCAGCGACCACGGCCTGTTCTACGCCATTGGTGAGGCCGACCTCAGCGAAAACACCACCGCCACCCTGGGGTTCTCGCAACAGGAAGACCAGACCAACTACTTCTGGGGCGGCCTGCCCCTGGGCGCCGACGGCCATCACCTGAACCTGCCCCGCTCCACCAACCCCGGCAGCGACTGGGAAAACAAGAAACTGACGATCAATACGGTGTTCGGCGACGTGCAGCATCGCTTCGACAATGGCTGGAAACTCAACCTCGCCGGCTCCGCCTCGCAACTGGACGGCGTGTTCACCGGCACCTACCAGTCGCGCTACCGGACCACACTGGCGAGAACCGCCTACCAGTCGCATCAGGACGACAAACAGTACGCCTTCGACACCTTCGCCAGCGGCCCGGTCGAAGCCTTCGGTCGCACCCACGAAGTAGTGGTCGGGACCAGCAAGCGCATCCTCGACGCCACCTCCAAGGAATACAGCCCCTATGACACCAACTATCCCCTCAATGGTGCAAAACCGGACTTCGTGCGCAATGGCAAAGGCCATGCCATCACCAGCCAGGACGGCGTCTACCTGACCACCCGCCTGAACCTGGCCGACCCGCTCAAAGTGATTCTCGGCGGGCGCCTGGACTGGTATGACTACGACGATCGCCAGGGTAACGGCGACTACAAAGTCACCCGCAACCTGACGCGTTACGCCGGTGTGATCTATGACCTGGACGAGCATCACTCGGTCTACGCCAGCTACACCGATATCTTCACCCCGCAAAGCAGCAAGGACCTCTCGGGCAAAGTGCTGGAGCCGATTGTTGGCGAGAACTACGAGGTGGGCCTCAAAGGCGAGTACTTCAACGGTGCCCTCAACGCCAGCGTGGCGGTGTTCCAGATCGACCAGAAGAACCGCGCCACCCAAGCCGCGACCCAGCTCGGTTGCCCTCAGCTCACCTGCTACGACGCCTCCGGGCTGGTGCGCAGCCAGGGTATCGACCTGGAACTGCAAGGCGCACTCACCGAGAACTGGCAGGTCGGCGGCGGTTTCACCTACACCCGCGTGCATTACATCAAGGACACCAACGCCGCCAACAAAAACCAGCGCTTCGACACGGACACCCCAGAACGGATGTTCAAGCTCACGACGTCGTACCGCTTCCAGGGCCCACTGGAAAAACTGCGCATCGGCGGCAACGTCTACTGGCAGAGTCGCATGTACAACGACGTCGTCCTCGCTGACAGCAGTCGCTACCGCCTGGAACAAGGCAGCTATGCCGTCGCAGACGTCATGGCTGGCTACCAGGTGACCCGGCACCTGGACCTGCAAGTGAACGTCAACAACCTCTTTGACCGCACCTACTACTCCGCCATCGGCACCAGCCCTATCTGGGGTTCCACCGACACCTACGGTAACCCCCGCAGCTTCGGCCTGACAGCCAAGTACACGTTCTAAATGCACTGGGCGCCGGTTTCGACCACGAAGTTGAAATCGGCGAACAGATCAAGCTGCAGGAATATTTACCTCGGTATCAGATACGTTACACTCGCCGCCTTAAACATCCGCCAGGGAGGCAACCATGAGCGTTCGCGGTCACGATCGACAGATCGACAATATCGAATTCAATGTGGCCAACATTGCCCGCAGCAAAGCGTTCTACGGCGAAGCGTTCGGCTGGACCTTCGTCGACTACGGCCCGACGTACACCGAATTCAGCGATGGCCGCTTGACGGGCGGTTTCACCACCGGCGAGCCCGTTCGCCCGGGCGGCCCCTTGATCATTTTGTACGCCGATGACCTCGATGACACCCAGCGACGGCTTGAAGCCGTGGGCGCCGTCATCACCCGTGCGACCTTCTCGTTCCCAGGCGGCAGCAGGTTCCACTTCACGGATCTCGACGGCTATGAACTGGCCGTCTGGACCGCTCAGCCATAAATCCCCGCTTGGATGCGCGCGACATTCCCGTACAAGGGGGTCGCGTCGTCATCCGTTGAACACCGACTTTTCTCCATCAGATAAATGCAGGCTGTCTAAATGCGCAAGATTGCCCTCCCGTTTTTGATGCTGTTGCTGTGCCTGCACGGCTGTGCCGAAATGCCCGCCTACTCGAATGTCACCGCCAGCGACGCGAGCGATGAGTCGCGCTATACCGTCGTCGAAACCGACACGTATGCGGGGCGGCCTCAACGGCACCTGCTGGATGGCCAAGCCGACCTGAACATCATCAGGATCAACGATAAGAAGGTCGGAAACATCCCCTTCTCCACGTACTACTACAGGAACGACTCGCCCCAGCGCGCCATCCTTATACCCGGCAAATACAAGATCCAGCTGGAATACCGCTTGCCTCGGTACTTCATGTTTGCAGAACTGGATTTTGAGGGTAAACCCGGCCAGAAGATCATCGCCCGCTCGGAGTACATTGGGCTGAATCGAATCAAAGTCTGGTTGGAAGATGCCGCGACCGGTGAGGTGGTCAGCCAGCGGGCGAGATATTAAAGCCGCCCTCGACGCCTCCCGCTCATCAGCGGCGCACGGTTCACTTATCGCAGCGAGCAAACTCGTCCTCGGGTGGCGGAACGCGAAATGACAAAAGAGACAGCACGTCACATCTTGATCACCGGCGCGGCAGGTACCGGCACCACGACCTTAGCCGATGCGTTAGGCAAGGCGTTGAGCGCGACGCACCTGGAAGCCGATGACTATTTGTGGCTACCCAGTGACCCGCCCTATCAGCACCTGGCAGACAAAACGCAGCGAGGCGCGCGCTTGCGACAAGCAATGCACGCGCATGGCCGCACCGTGGTGGCCGGATCCATCATGGGCTGGGGCCAGCCGCTTGAAAGTGAGTTTGACCTTGTGGTGTTTCTTTATCTTCCTGCCGAACTCAGGTTGGCGCGATTGGAACATCGAGAAGCCAAGCGTTTCGGACAAGCAAGGCCCGAGTTTCTGGCGTGGGCGGCTCAGTATGACGAGGGAGACGCCCCTGGACGTAGCTTGGCCAGGCATCAGCAGTGGCTGTCTGCCCTGCCCTGTACGGTATTGATGCTGGAGGGGGATATGTCTGTGGCAGATCGAGTCCGGCGGGTATTGAGCACGCTCGACGGACTGAAGCGCCCGCCGTCAGTCACGTGAAAGGGCGTGATAGGCGCTCAGTCTTTAACCTCGGGCAAAGCGTCGCGCTTGGCGAAGATGCCTGCCATTTCCGCCGCGTTCTCAGTGCCCCAGGTACACAGCGGCACGATCGCCTCAGCCAGGCTGCGACCCAGCGGCGTCAGCGTGTAGTCCACGCGCGGCGGCACTTCTTTGTAATCGGTCCGCGCCAGCACGTGGTCGGCTTCCAGATCCTTCAATTGCTGGATCAGCACCTTGTCGCTGACGCCTGGGATCAAACGCTTGAGCTCGCCGTAGCGCTTCGGGCCGTCGCGTAGGAAAAACAAGACCAGCGGTTTCCACTTGCCCGAGATGATGCGCAGCGTGGCGTTGAGCCCGCAACCGGTACCGCAGATTTCAGAGTTCCTGGTCATTTTTTGATACTTACCAAAAGGTGCATACTTGTCCTTAGGTTATTAGCACCGCATCCTCGTCTCAAGCAAGCGATTTCCTGCTTGGGTACAACTCCAACGAAGGATGCACGTCATGACCAGATTGAATGGAAAGACCGCCGTGATCACCGGCGGCGCTACCGGCATCGGCCTCGCCGCGGCAAAACGCTTCATCGAGGAAGGCGCGTTCGTCTTCATCTTCGGCCGCCGGCAGCAAGCGCTCGACGCCGCCGTGGCCGAGCTAGGCCCCAACGTCCGTGCGGTGAAAGGCTCGGTCTCTGATCAGGCCGACCTCGACCGGCTCTACGCAGCGGTGAAGGCCGAGCGTGGAACCCTCGACATCGTCTTCGCCAATGCCGGGGCGGGAAGCCCGCTTGCGCTCGGCACAATCACCGCCGAGCACATTGACGAAGTCTTCGACACCAACGTGAAGGGCTTGATCTTCACGGTGCAGAAGGCGCTGCCGCTGATGGGCCAGGGCGGTTCGATCATCCTCACCGGATCGAGCGCCGGCACCACCGGCGCCCCGGCGTTCAGTGCCTACAGCGCGAGCAAGGCGGCCGTACGCAACCTCGCGCGCAGCTGGGCGCAAGACCTGAAGGACACCGGCATCCGAGTCAACGTGCTGTCGCCCGGGCCAACGGCCACCGAACTCGCGAAGGCAGCGCTAGGTGAGGAAGGCATGAAGGTCTTCGCCTCGATGAATCCGCTCCAGCGCATGGCCGATCCAGTGGAGATCGGCGCGGTGGCTGCCTTTCTCGCATCGCACGACAGCAGCTTCATGACCGCCAGCGAGGTCGCCGTCGACGGCGGCCTGGCCCAAATCTGACCTGCTACGCCCGGCTGCTCACTCGATTCGATATTCGCAGCGGCTGGGCGTGGTAAACCTGAGGAGAAACGCTATGAGCTACGCAATTATCGGCTTCGGCAAGCTCGGCCAAGCGCTTGCCAAGGCCTTTGCCCGAAGCGGCATCGACGTATCCGTTGCGACCACTCGCGCTCCGGAAAGCTTTGCATCCCTGGCTGCCGCGATCGGCCCCCAGATCACGGCCACAACGCTGGCGGAGGCCGTCAAGGCGGACATCCTCTTTTTGGCGGTCCGGTACGAGTCGCACGGGGATGTTGCACAGGCGCTGCCAACCTGGACGGGAAAGATCATCATCGACGTGACCAATGCTTACGGCGTGCCCCCAGAAACACTGGGAGGACAGCCCTCTTCCGAGGTCATCGCGCAGGCCCTCACGGGGGCCAGACTGGTTAAGGGTTTCAACCATCTGGTCGCTGCCGTCCTTGACCAGGATCCAGCGGTCCAGGGCGGCAGGCGAGTCGTGTTCCTGGCGAGCGACGATGACAGCGCGGCGGAAGAGGTTGCTGCGCTTGCGAACAATCTCGGTTTCTCGCCGCTGCGACTGGGCGGGCTTTCGGAAGGTGGCCTGCTGGTCCAGGCGCGCGGAAACAGCTGGGGGCCGCTGATCTTCAAGGACCTGGTCAAGTTCGACTGACGTATTGCGCGCGCACATGTCGGTACGAGCCGGCCTCGCGGATAAAGGCCAGCCTCTGACTGATTGAAGCGCGGTCCTGGCTCGATCGCTCGCCCCCTCTCAATTTCGATGCAGCAGCGTATTGGGCGCAACGCCGAATGCCTTGCGGAACGCATGGCTGAAATGGGAAAAATCAGAAAACCCGAAATCCAGTGCCGCCTGGGAAACACTGCGCACCTGGCCGCGTTCAATCGCTTCGCGGCTGGCGTTGAGGCGCTCCTTCCAAATCTCGGCCACGGGAGTCTTCTGATAGCGTGCGAAGGCGCGTGTAACGGTTCTGGTGGACACGTTGTGGGCCTGCGCGATGACTTCAATCGACAGGTCCGGCTCGGTCAGGTGCCGTTGAATGTACTTCATGATGCGACCGTAGAGATCCAGTTCTTCATGGGTGGTCTTCAAGTCCTGCACTTCCAGGCTGATGACGAGAAGGTCGAGCAAAGCACTGGAATAACGGTTCGAGATGGCCTCGTCCTGCAACGATGCCGGCGTACTTGCGGCCTGACGTAACATTTCCCGCAATGGGATTACGCCAGGGCGCCGATCGTCGAGGACCATTGCGGTGTAGTCCGCGATGCGCGGCAGACGTTCGACGAGCAAGCTCCGAGGAATACGGACCAGGTGGTTTTCGGTACCACCGAAGCTGAATCGAAACGCCTGAGTTGCGTCATAAAGAAACAAATTGCCCGACGCCAGATTGGCTTTCCGGCCGCCCTGTTCAATTTGACCATGGCCATTTCGAGAGAAACCCAACCACAGTTCTTCGGCCGGACCGCTGCGCAGGTGGCGCTCGGAACGCTCCCAATAATGCAGGGGCGATGACAATGAACAGATGTCCAGATCGCCTAAGGTATTGACGGCGAGCGCACCATCGAAACTGCTCTGGGACAAGGGTTTGCTATCGGCCGTCAGACAATGGCGGCAAACCACTTCCTTCCAATATTCAAAGCGACGGGGTGCGGCAACGGCAAGGGTCGAATACTGAGTGCTTGGGTTCATGGCACTGACCTCGGTACGGCAATGCAAAAGAGCTCGATGATGTGTAACTGTTTGTCACCGTTAGCAATTAACAGGCCAAGCACACGCAGGGACATCCCAAGGGCTTTACGACGAGGTTTGCATCGAGGTGGCGCCAGCCCGGGGTGGAGATTGAAGCGCCCGCCATCCCCATTCAGAGGCACAGGGCCTCACATTTTCGGCCTGGGTGCACCAACCCCGATCATGGCCCGGCAGTGCCAGCGTTGTCTTTTCCAACCAAACGGTTGTCCTGACGAACAAAGCGACCCATCGCCGTTCCGCCTAGTTTTCACCTCACAGCAGCTCATCCCCGCACTGATGAGGCACCCCATGCATCGACAACGTTCACACCCCTTGCCGGACGCTTCCTGGCCTTTGCACACGCGCGACCTCGTGCCTGAAGAGTCGGTGTACTGGTTGATCGAATGGGGGGCCATGAAGCTGCTGCACCGACAGCGGGAGACCCACCCTGCCACCGGGGCGTTGAATCCTACCCGCATGCCTGAATGAAAATAACGAGGAGCCCAAGATGGAATCTGCGATCGACACACATCTCAAATGCCCACGCACCCTGTCTCGTCGCGTGCCCGAAGAGTATCAGCCCCCCTTCCCAATGTGGGTCGCACGCGCTGACGAACAACTGCAGCAAGTGGTGATGGGTTATCTCGGCGTGCAGTATCGCGGCGAGGCACAACGCGAGGCCGCGCTGCAGGCCATGCGGCATATTGTGAGCAGCTTCAGCCTGCCGGATGGCCCGCAGACCCACGACCTGACCCACCACACCGACAGCAGCGGCTTCGATAATTTGATGGTCGTGGGTTACTGGAAAGACCCGGCCGCCCACTGCCGCTGGTTGCGTTCGGCCGCGGTCAACGATTGGTGGACCTCGCAGGACCGCCTCGGTGAAGGCCTTGGTTATTTTCGTGAGATCAGCGCGCCGCGGGCCGAGCAGTTTGAGACCCTCTACGCCTTCCAGGACAACCTGCCCGGTGTCGGCGCAGTCATGGACAGCACCAGTGGCGAAATCGAGGAGCACGGTTACTGGGGATCGATGCGCGACCGTTTCCCGATATCCCAGACAGACTGGATGAAGCCCACGAACGAGCTGCAAGTGGTCGCCGGTGACCCTGCCAAAGGTGGTCGGGTGGTGATCATGGGGCATGACAACATCGCCTTGATTCGTTCAGGCCAGGACTGGGCGGATGCCGAAGCTGAGGAGCGCTCCCTGTACCTCGACGAGATCCTGCCGACCTTGCAGGACGGCATGGACTTCCTGCGCGACAACGGCCAGCCCCTGGGCTGCTACAGCAACCGGTTCGTACGCAATATCGACCTGGACGGCAACTTCCTCGACGTGAGCTACAACATCGGTCACTGGCGTTCGCTCGAGAAACTCGAACGCTGGGCGGAATCGCACCCTACCCACCTGCGTATTTTCGTGACGTTCTTTCGGGTGGCCGCGGGGTTGAAAAAGTTGCGGCTGTACCACGAGGTATCGGTCTCGGACGCCAAAAGCCAGGTATTCGAGTACATCAACTGTCATCCGCACACCGGCATGTTGCGGGATGCCGTTGTCGCGCCCACCTGACACTCAACGCTGACCCATCTGTCCTGGAGGGCGTCGCTCCTCCCTCCAGCCTGACGCCGGGTTCACCCCATTATTTTTTGGTCCCTCATCTCTAGCGCATGGGGTGGGGGCCACCTTTTTGGCAGGGATTTGATCATGAAACCGAATCGAAGTGTGCTGGTGCTGGGAATGTTGCCGGGAGGTTTCGAACCGTTGCGCGCAGGGGCCAATGCCTCGCTTTTTTTATTATCGGCACGCGCAGCGATCTGATCTTTATCTTCTGAGTGCAGATGTCTTTTTCAACCAAATGAGTGTCCTGCTCAACCATGCAAATACGGCCATAGCGGCCTAATTTTATCTCCATTGCGACCCGGACTCAGTGGGTCCCACGGGCTCGAAACGGTTGTCGAACAATCCCGAGCCGGTGTGTCGATCATCGATCAAAAGACAGGAAAATCATGGCCATTACTCGCCCTACCCTCGACCAGGTTTTAGACATCGCGACCCAGTTGCACATGCAACTGACGCACGAACAGGCAGCGTCCTACCTGGAACTGATGCAACCGAGTTTCGACGCCTACGACCTGGTCGACGAACTGGCTGATTTCGTTCCGCCAATACGCTACGACCGCAGTTCAGGCTATCGCCCATCGGCCAAGGAAAACCCTCTGAACGCCTGGTACTACCGAACAGAAGTGAATGGTGCCCGCGAAGGCCTGCTGGCGGGTAAAACCGTCGCGCTCAAAGATAATATCTCCCTGGCAGGCGTCCCCATGATGAACGGCGCAGCGCCGTTGGAAGGCTTCGTCCCGGGGTTCGATGCCACGGTGGTCACCCGCTTGCTCGATGCGGGGGCGACCATTCTCGGCAAAGCCACCTGCGAGCACTACTGCCTTTCAGGAGGCAGCCACACCTCCGATCCAGCCCCGGTGCACAACCCACATCGCCACGGTTATGCCTCTGGCGGTTCCTCATCAGGCAGCGCGGCATTGGTTGCGGCCGGTGAGGTGGACATCGCCGTGGGCGGCGATCAAGGCGGCTCCATTCGGATCCCGTCGGCCTTCTGCGGTACCTACGGCATGAAGCCCACCCACGGCCTGGTGCCCTACACCGGCGTCATGGCGATTGAAGCCACGATCGATCATGTCGGCCCCATCACCGGTAACGTACGCGACAACGCGCTGATGCTGCAGGCAATGGCCGGTGCAGACGGACTCGACCCGCGCCAGGCGGCGCCTCAGGTCGATGACTATTGCAGTTACCTGGAAAAAGGCGTGAGCGGACTCAGAATCGGGGTGCTGCAAGAGGGGTTCGCGCTTGCCAACCAGGACCCTCGCGTGGCGGACAAAGTGCGCGACGCCATCGCCCGACTCGAGGCGTTGGGCGCTCATGTCGAGCCGGTCTCCATTCCCGAGCACAACCTGGCGGGGTTGCTGTGGCACCCCATCGGTTGCGAAGGCTTGACCATGCAGATGATGCATGGCAACGGCGCAGGCTTTAACTGGAAAGGACTTTACGATGTCGGCCTGCTGGACAAACAAGCCAGCTGGCGCGAGCACGCAGACCAATTATCCGCGTCGCTCAAGCTCTGCATGTTCGTCGGCCAATACGGCCTGTCGCGCTACAACGGACGCTACTACGCCAAGGCCCAGAACCTTGCACGCTTTGCCCGGCAGGGATACGACAAAGCGCTGCAAACCTATGACCTGCTGGTGATGCCGACCACGCCCATCACGGCCCAACCCCACCCGCCAGCGAACTGCTCGATCACGGAGTACGTGGCTCGCGCGTTGGAAATGATCGGCAATACCGCGCCACAGGACATCACCGGGCATCCGGCCATGTCGATTCCGTGTGGCCTGCTGGACGGCCTGCCCGTCGGGCTGATGCTGGTCGCAAAACACTACGCCGAGGGCACGATTTACCAAGCGGCGGCGGCGTTTGAAGCCTCGGTGGACTGGCGCACGCTCTGAGCCTTTTACAGGCGCCGCCACCCCCTGAAGAACGATAAGAAAGACCGGCAAGTTGCAATGACTTTTCAACCGCGTTGACTGATAGGAGTTACCCCATGAGTACATCGATTTCCACGACCGCGACACCTTCGACCCCCGGTGAGAGAGCATGGGCCTTGTTTCAAGTGCTCAAGAGCAAGGAACTCATCCCAGAGGGCTATGTCGAGCAGCTCACTCAATTGATGGCCCATGACTGGAGCCCGGAGAACGGCGCTCGCGTGGTCGCCAAGGCATGGGTCGATCCGCAGTTCCGGGCGCTGCTGCTCAAGGACGGAACAGCCGCTTGCGCGCAGTTCGGCTACACCGGCCCACAAGGCGAATACATCGTCGCCCTGGAAGATACACCGGGGGTGAAGAACGTCATTGTCTGCAGCCTGTGCTCCTGCACCAACTGGCCGGTCCTCGGCCTGCCACCCGAGTGGTACAAGGGCTTTGAGTTTCGTGCGCGCCTGGTCCGGGAGGGGCGCACCGTACTGCGCGAGCTGGGGACGGAGTTGCCGAGCGACACGGTCATCAAAGTCTGGGATACCAGCGCCGAAAGCCGTTACCTGGTGTTGCCGCAAAGGCCTGAAGGCTCTGAGCACATGAGTGAAGAACAGCTTCAACAGCTGGTGACCAAAGACGTGCTGATTGGCGTCGCCCTGCCACGCGTTGGCTGAGAAAAAACAACTCATCATCGTTCAACTTGCGGAGTTTTCATTATGGATGGCTTTCACGATCTCGGCGGTTTCCAAGGCTTTGGCAAAGTGCCGCACACCATCAACAGCCTCAGCTACAAACAGGTTTTCAAGCAGGACTGGGAACACCTGGCCTATAGCTTGATGTTTGTCGGCGTTGACCAATTGAAAAAGTTCAGCGTGGACGAAGTGCGTCACGCCGTCGAACGCCTGGACGTTCGCCAGCATGTCGGCACCCAGTACTACGAACGCTACATCATCGCGACCGCCACGCTGCTGGTGGAAACGGGCGTTATCACCCAGGCGGAGCTCGATCAGGCATTGGGTTCCCACTTCAAGCTGGCGAACCCCGCCCATGCGACAGGTCGCCCGGCGATCACCGGCAGGCCGCCCTTCGAAGTGGGCGATCGGGTTGTGGTTCGAGACGAATATGTGGCGGGGCATATCCGCATGCCGGCCTACGTGCGCGGTAAGGAAGGCGTGGTCCTGCACCGCACCTCAGAGCAGTGGCCCTTCCCCGACGCCATTGGCCACGGCGGCTTGAGCGCAGCCCATCAGCCTACCTACCACGTCGAGTTTCGCGTGAAAGATCTATGGGGTGACGCGGCAGATGACGGTTACGTCGTGGTCGATCTTTTCGAAAGCTACTTGGATAAGGCCCCCGGTGCCCAAGCGGTGAACGCATGATTGAAGGCGCCCAGGCGGGCCGACTGCCGGTGACGGTCCTTTCCGGCTTCCTCGGCGCCGGAAAAACCACCCTGCTCAACGCTATCCTGCGAAATCGCCAAGGACTGCGGGTCGCGGTCATCGTCAACGACATGAGCGAAGTCAACCTCGATGCCGAATCGGTGCAGCGCGACGTCTCGCTGCACCGTGGCCGCGATGAGTTGATCGAGATGAGCAATGGCTGCATTTGCTGCACCCTGCGCGCCGACCTGCTGGAACAGATCAGTGACCTGGCACGTCAGCAGCGCTTCGATTACCTGCTTATCGAATCCACGGGGATCTCCGAACCGATGCCGGTCGCGGAGACCTTCGCCTTCCTCGACACCGAAGGCTTCAGCCTCAGCGAGCTGGCACGCCTTGATACACTGGTGACGGTGGTCGATGGCAGCCAATTTCAGGCGCTGCTGGAATCGACGGATACCGTTGCCCGCGCCGACACCGAGGCGCACACGTCCACGCGTCACCTGGCGGATCTTCTGATCGAACAGGTGGAGTACGCCAACGTCATTCTGGTCAACAAGCGGGACCTGATCGACGAGCCCGGCTACCAGGCAGTGCATGCGATCCTCGCTGGCCTGAACCCGAGCGCGCGGATCATGCCGATGGCTCACGGGAACGTCGCGCTGTCCAGCCTCCTCGACACCCATCTGTTTGATTTACCCAGCCTCGCAGCCTCGCCGGGCTGGATGCGTAAAATGGAAGCTACCGATACGCCGGCCTCCGAGTCGGATACCTATGGCGTGACATCCTGGGTCTACCGGGAGCGTGCGCCTTTTCACCCCCAGCGCTTGCTCGAGTTTCTACAGAAGCCCTGGCGCAACGGTCGCTTGTTGCGCAGCAAAGGTTACTTCTGGCTCGCCAGCCGCCACCTGGAAATCGGCCTGCTGGCGCAAAGCGGCAAGCAGTTCCAGTGGGATTATGTCGGGCGCTGGTGGAACTTCATCGAGCCATCGCAATGGCCGCGGGACGAATATCGGTTGCAGGGCATCATGGCCAAGTGGGACAGCGTTGTCGGCGACTGCCGACAGGAGCTGGTCTTCATCGGCCAGGGGCTCGACACCCGCGTCTTGCAGCGCGAACTCGACCATTGTTTGCTGAGTGCCCAGGAAATAGCCGCCGGCCCACTGGCCTGGCAGGCACTGCCGGCGGCGACGGCCTTTGACACCGAGGCCTTATCGGCACGCCCCACGCCCCCCATGGCGGTTCAACCGACTTGACCCGGTAGAGGTACACCATGCTCTTTTTTAGCCGTACCACCCGCTGGGTCTTGGCGCCGCTTGCCGACAGACTGGACCAGCCTGACCAGGCATGCACGCCGTTGTCGTCGAACAACCCTTTGTTGCGACGCATCCTGACCGGCGTCGAACAATTGCTGCAAGAGCGCAGCGCCCTGAAAGAACAGGCACGCGCGCTGACACAGGAAGTCACCCAACTGGACGAGCGCGTGGCCTGCCGTGACGCGCTTTTGCGGCAATGGGAGGCTCGCTGGGCCCTGGTCAGCCACGGCGCAGGTGAACTGTTCTGGGAGCTGGAGGTGAATGGAACCGCTGCACCGTCACTGGCATGCGCAATGAGGTGGACGGGGTCTGCGTCGATCCTGGCTCCGGGCATTGATCAGCTTGGCCATTGGAACGAACAGCTCCATCCGGCCGACCGTCAACGCCATTTGGATACCCTTGCCAGGCACCTGGCCGATCGCAGCGGGCGTACGCCGTTTGTGTTGGACGTGCGAATACAGCCCCCATCGGGCGACGACTATCGCTGGTGCAGGATCAGCGGTGATTCACGCCGCGATGCGCAAGGCCTGCCTGTGGCGATGGGTGGCAGCCTGCGGGACATTCACCAACAACACCTGCAAGACGAGGTGCTGGAACTGGCGGCGACACGCTTCGACATCTCCCGGGAAATGCTCCATGACGGGCTCTGGGATATCGAGGTCGTGGCCGGCGACCCGGCGAACCCGAAAAATACCATCTGGTGGTCATCGCAAATGCGCCGACTGCTGGGGTACACCACGGTCGAGGAGTTTCCCAATACATTGGAAAGCTGGACCTCGCGCCTGCACCCCGACGACAGCGAACGGGCTATCGCTGCGTTCGTCGCCCATGTCGACGACCGCAGCGGCAAAACACCGTTTGACGTGGATTATCGACTCAAGCACAACAACGGCACTTACCGCTGGTTTCGCGGCCGCGGCCAAACCCGGCGCGCGGACGATGGCTCCCCGCAAAGAGTCGTGGGCGCCATTACGGATATCCATGCCAGCCATGAAGAGCGTGCGCTACGCGAGGCTCAGGAACAGCAACACCGCATGATGCAGGAAACCTTGAGCAAGCTGACGCAGATTGTTGCCACCATCCAGGGCATCGCCAGCCAGACCAACCTCCTGGCGCTGAACGCAGCCATTGAGGCGGCGCGCGCAGGCGAAGCCGGACGCGGCTTCGCAGTGGTCGCCGATGAAGTCCGCAAGTTGGCCACGCGAACCAGCCAGGCCACCCAGCAAGCAGCCGACATGATGGACGGCTAGCCCCATGAACACACCCCAGCCGGTGGCGACAGCCAGCCGTTGCCATGCCTGCATGTAGAGGCTGCTGGGGTTTTCGCAAGACCGATCCCCACAATAATAATCAGGTGTCGATATGCGCGATTATGAACACGTTGTTGAATCCTTCGATTATCTGCAGAGCGCCACCCAGGATTTGCATGGCGAACTTACTGCTTTGAACGCCTGCGTCGAATGCTGCGACCGGCATGCCCACGGCGAGGCCGTGGCGTTGTATTGCGAAGCGCAGGATGGCCATGCCGAGCGCTACAGGTTTCGCGACCTGCAACGCCAGGCGGCGCGCTTCGGCAATTTCTTGCGTGAACAAGGCGTCAAGCCGGGCGATCGCGTCGCCGGCCTGATGCCACGCACGGTTGAACTGTTGATTGCCATTTTGGGCACCTGGCGCATCGGCGCGGTCTACCAACCGCTGTTTACGGCCTTCGGCCCCAAGGCCATCGAACAACGCTTGAACTGCTCGAACGCCCGCTGGATCGTGACCGACCCGCACAACCGTCCGAAGCTGGACGACGTCACTGACTGCCCCAGCATCGTTGTGACCGGTGGCGCCCCACAGAACCCCGCTGATCACCACTTCTGGAGCGCACTGAACCGCCAGGCTGACGATTGCGCGCCGGTGCTGCTGGATGCCAGTGCGCCGTTCCTGTTGATGTGTACCTCTGGCACCACCGGGCCGGCCAAACCGCTGGAGGTGCCGTTAAGCGCGATTCTGGCCTTCAAGGGCTATATGCGTGATGCGATTGACTTGCGTGCGGACGACCGCTTCTGGAACCTGGCTGACCCGGGTTGGGCCTATGGTTTGTATTACGCGGTGACCGGCCCGCTGGCTTGTGGGTATGCAACGCTGTTCTACGACGGCCCCTTCACGGTGGAAAGTACCCGTCACATCATTGCCAAGTACGCAATCAACAACCTGGCCGGTTCGCCCACCGCCTACCGCTTCCTGATCGCCGCGGGGGCCGAGTTCGCCGACGCCGTTCGTGGGCGCCTGCGGGCCGTCAGCAGCGCCGGAGAACCGCTCAACCCGCAAGTCGTGCGGTGGTTTGCCGAACAGCTTGGCGTGGTGATTCACGACCACTATGGGCAAACGGAAATCGGCATGGTGCTGTGCAATCACCACGGTTTGCGTCACCCGGTCCGCGAAGGCTCAGCGGGTTATGCGGTGCCCGGATACCGCATCGTCGTGTTGGATAAGGCACACCGGGAATTGCCAGCCGGCCAGCCGGGCGTACTGGCCGTTGATCGCGAGCGCTCGCCGTTGTGCTGGTTCGACGGCTACCTCGGCATGCCCACCCAGGCCTTTGCAGGGCGCTATTACCTGAGCGGCGATATTGTGGAGCTCAATGACGACGGCAGTATCAGCTTCGTCGGCCGCAATGATGACCTGATTACCACGTCCGGCTACCGCGTCGGGCCGTTCGATGTGGAAAGCGCGCTGATCGAACACCCTGCGGTGGTCGAGGCGGCCGTGATCGGCAAACCCGATCCGCAACGCACCGAGTTGATAAAGGCGTTTGTCGTGCTGAACACACCCTACCTGCCAAGCCCTGAGTTGGCGGAGGAACTGCGCCTGCATGTACGCCAGCGTCTAGCCGCACATGCTTATCCGCGGGAAATGGAGTTTGTCGACCATCTGCCCAAGACCCCAAGTGGCAAGTTGCAACGGTTCATTCTGCGCAACCAGGAGATTGCCAAGCAACAGGCGCTCGGTTAAGCCCCCTGATCGGTCATGTCCTTGCATGATCGACACCCCGCCCCGGAGCCGCCATGGACCTCGCCACCGGCGCCCTCCTCCTCCCCGCCGGCTTCGACCTGTGGGGTTATGGGCACTGGCGCGTCAGGACTTTCTGGTGGTGACAGGCAAGCCTGGTGGTGGGCTATATGAAATATCCTAGACGGTTGCTCCTGGCTGTTTTCAGGCTTTCGTACGGTCGAAAACCGGCCAGCGGTTGCCACTTGGCTGGATCCTTTCGTTTGATTAACGGATAGGGTTTATCCCGTCCTCGACAAGTGAAGAGAACGCTTGAACCGTAGGCTCGGCTCTAGGAGTACACGGTACCGGGTGGCATTTTTATACCGCACAGTGTTCGGTAGAAAATACCATTTCCATATACCAAGCATTTATCGTGGGCTTGGGCTTTAAGCATTAACGCTCGCAATCTTTCGACAATCCGAACGGCTCGACGTCTGAATAACAGCGGTTTGATTGGCCGCTTTTCTTGCCCTGGATGTTGGATTTCACCGAGATACTCCTGCCAACTCTTTGGTTGCTGACAGAGCTGTGTTTCGAGATCGTTCAAAATTGCCAGTACGTCAGCTAGATCGTCATTTCTCAAGCGGAACGTTACATTCATTGATTCAATGCCTATCCCTGCATCTCTTTGTGCATATCGTTCAAAAGCAGGTGCTATAAGGGAAAAATATCCAAACGTATGAAAGCAGTCAGACCTAAAAGTAACTCGGTCTTCTGGGTCTAGCGGACCCAAATGCTCTGTTTTTTTCGATGCATATAAGCCGATTATATGACGCATGGTGACTGTACCAAACTACTGACATACTTATGGACGAAGGCAAGCTCACACTCCTGCGAGGACACAGCCTAGAAAGTTCTTGGCATCTATCGGCCACTTCCTCTGACCGTTTTCTGGCGGCTGTCACCGGCAGCTATGGGGTCCAGGTTGTGTGAACAATCTAAAGAGCATTAGACAAACAACCTCAGGTCTTTCACATTCCATCTAAAGCGGGTCAGGAAAAAGACATGCCTTCACGTTTGGCATCCAGCTACCCAAATATTCAACATGCATTGGACGCGATCATTCCAAGCAAAAAATTGGACGTGGCTACTCGTATTGTCCTATGGGCGGCGAGTGACGCCGGGCTAGATCCAGCCGAAATTATGGTCACGCTGTCAAAGCTAGATCCAGTGCTTTTCGACAACCTTTGTTCTGAAATGGAGGTGCAGTATTTCAGACTTTTCGAGCGCGGAGATGAGAGGCACCTATCGTTTTTCTGTAAGGCTCGAGCCTACAGCGCCGGCGCTTGGTTGGCTCGTGAGGCACCCTACGAAGCAATTTACGAGTCAATATTTGCCACAGAGAAACCACTTGTAATTGCTGATTTTTTGTAGGTAAAAATGGACCTAACCGGTTTCTGTAGCCATCCAGGTCAAAAAAAAATGGAGCTGAGCCGTAAACTCCTTTGGCTTAGCATACGGGCTCCTTGCCTGGGACAAGAAAAAAGAGATCTGCATGCTCATACACGGGTAATGCTGAACAAACAGCTCGACATGTTCTTCGAGTGTTTGCGGCCACATCAGGTCCTTTTCAGAGCGAAGTACTTGAGTTGACCGGATTAGTTTGCGCGAGGCTTCCCGTTGCAAGCGTAGCGATTGCGTCGGTGTGGTCGCCTGATCGATAAGATCGGCATACCGGGTCAATTCGGATTCAAAGTCACCATTCACGGCAATGGCGATATCACGCGACGGCTTGAGCCGGTCGAAGCGCTTGCTCAGATCATTCCCCCATAAGCAACGGCAGTGATGCTTGAGCCAATACCCCCAGCTCAATCGATTGTTTGCCGCCAATACTTCAGAACGACTACCGATGTCGAAATCGATCTTGATGACTTCGGTATGCCGATTTTCCAGCGTGCGCCTTTTCGACTCGAACATTTCGAGATCCTGCGACGTAGGAGTGCTCTGCAGAACAAGGGTTAGGTCAAGGTCAGAAACCCCCAGCACGGCGTCGCCTCTAGCGACGCTGCCATAAATATAAATCCCGTCCAGCAGAGGTTCCGAGCGAGTGAGCGTCATGCAAACGTCCACCAGTAAATCTTGAAACTGTGGCTGTATCTCGACGTTGGGCACGGTGAGGATATAACCGTCTGCATCGATGCCACGAGGATGGAGTCGTTCCATGAAGCCGTCCGTGAGTTGTGTTCAGAGAGGTACTTTAACAGGGCCAATAGTGACTGCTTCTGGCCGTTAGTGGCCCGTCACAAATGGCGGCTAATGGGTGTGAGCTTGATCTTTAAACGCAATAGAAGGTCTAGATCGGCCCGCCGGCTTATCCGCGACCATTCCTGCGACAGTCGTTCCCGCATGAAGCCTACGTGGTGAGGTAGGACGTCACAATGTCTTCAAGCATGCCCACCAGTTCAGGATCCATGTAGCAGTAATCATCTGGAATATCGAGAGAGTGGAGCCTTTTGTGTTCAAGAAGGCGGGCGTATTCAGCCTGAAGACGATTAAGGTGTTTGCGTTCCATGACAAAGATCACATCTGCCCAGCGAATATCCGCTGGGCTGATAGGTTTACGTGCATTTGGACTGGTTCCTGCTGAACGGGCATTAAAGCCGGGACGACGGCGCCAGATCGCTTCCGCAGTAGGACTACGCCATTGGTTACGG